>Ga0209700_101709_pt1 | contig 45492 bp, 21 predicted proteins | sample SiratroredBW_FD_187528 | JGI IMG/M metagenome (GOLD analysis project Ga0209700, IMG submission 187528) | Root nodule microbial communities of legume samples collected from California, USA - Siratro red BW (SPAdes) (version 2) | ecosystem: Host-associated > Plants > Roots > Nodule | place: USA... | reverse complement strand
AAAAAAAAAAAAAAAAAAAAAAAAAAAAAAAAAAAAAAAAAAAAAAAAAAAAAAAAAAAAAAAAAAAAAAAAAAAAAAAAAAAAAAAAAAAAAAAAAAAAAAAAAATAATAAAAAAAAAAGAAAAGAAAAAAGATACTAAAAATAAATAATAAAATATAGAAAAAATAAAAAAATAAATAAGAAAATAGGAAAATAAAATAAAATAAAAAGAAATAGAAAACAGAAGAAGAAGAAGAAATACGTAAAAGAAAAAGATAAAAAAACGAAAAAATAGAAAAAGAAAAGAAAAAGTTAAAAATAGTGGCCACGTGACACACTCCTATTGGCTTAAACTATTATTCACATTCTTCTTCATTTTTCCTTGCCATTGCATAGGAGAAGTTACAGCAACGGGTAACCGGTGAATGAAGGTGCTCAAAACGTTTATACCCCACCGTTTTGAATGGAAGAAACATGCATTGAAGTCGTTTCGGTTGAACTTCCGGTTGGCAACTGGACAAATCGGCGAAATATAAGAGCTGGATTTGAAATTTTTAAAAAAGCATGGTCAGACGAATCATTGTGTTTTGTGTAAGAAGAAGGTTCGCCAAAGAAGAAGAGAGTGTCGTCGGAAAATTGCGAAAGTTAAAGAACGCTTATTCAGAGCCTGCGCTTCAATAAGTATGTAGAATCGATGCAATTTTCGTTGACTTAAATCATGATTTGAAGATTGTTTGGGTTGGAAGTGTGATTTATACTGGTTGAATTTTCCGGTTGCACTGTTCATCATTCATAGAAATGTTTTGTTCTGTTTTTCACTTAGCACGATAAAAAAAAAATAATGTTACCTGCGTCCTATATTAGTGCCCAGCCAATATAGTGTTTGAGAATTGAGTTTTGCATTTTTATTCTTAATTTTTTACTGTGAAGACTAATATCCCCTTCACCTCTAAAACCCACATCTCTCCTTCTCCACCTCCATTTTTGGGTAGAACTGGACTTTCAAGCTCAAGTCTCATTTGGTGGTTCTATTTTTGTGGTCATTTTTATTCCATAAATCTTCATAAACAATATATTTGAGGATTATTTGAGGTATGTATGATGAATTTTTGGATTTGTAGAGTATTTGTAGAGTTTTTTAGGAGTTTACGATTTGGGAGTGACCTACAAAATGAGTTGGGGAACGCATATGACCTTCAACATCCAACCATCTCCAGGAGAAATTGGTTTGCCTCTTAATTTCGAAAGACAATCACACTTCCTTGAACCAGTAACACTGATGTCTACTCACAACCTAACAAAACAAATGTTTTTCTTCCGGATTATCTGTTTGCTTTATCTGGTCTAAGTATCACAAACCCAAAATCAAACGCAACTCTACGAACCCATTCTAATAAATCATCTCGTGTTGGAAATACCTACATAAAAAATAGTAGATTTAGATTTAAAATATTCATACACAAATAACACCATCAAATAAAATTACCTCATCAATCGTGAAATGATTAGTCAAATCACAACCATCATAGTTAACCAATTCTAATCCTTCCATACTTGAAATTTTATCCATTTCATCACTCATTTTTGTCACAAGATGTTCTTCCATGGTTAACTGCAACAATAATCGGCATTATTAAATTCAAAAATTCAAAAAATGTGTTGCGGAACAGGTGGTTCCATAACTCATAAACTGTGTTGCAGAACAGGTGATTCCATAACTCAAAAACTGTGTTGAAGAACATCCTGTTCCATAACTCAAAAACTGTATTGCAGAACAGCACAATCAATACCATAATGAGTTATGGAACACCTTGTTTCGCAACAATGTCACACCCCAAAAAATACATTTCGGAACACCCTGTTCCGTAACTCAATCCAATCCCACCCCAACTTACCTCGTACAACGCTGCGCCACTACTACTCCGCCGCGCTGTCGCACTTGCAGTCGTCCACCGCCACCAACAACGCCCACCGCCGCAAAACGCCACCAATCACACACTGCACCTCACCGTCACCTCCACCCTTCACGTTTTTGCACAGCCCCTCCACCTCCATTCCACTGTTCTGTTACTTCAAAAACCTCAAGACTAAATCAGTCATTGCACAAAAGATAATTTTGGAATTTTTAAATTTTTGGGGTGCCTCAAGAAGGCTTGGAGGTGTAGGAAGAAGCAGTCTAACTTGTACCTATAAAAAAATAAAAAAAGAAAGAATGATTGAAAGATAGAGGAGGAGAAGTGCAAATAAATAGGGTGACCTGCCGCATACTACTTCTTCTTGCACCTCAAAAGCCTAGCCTTTTTCTTGCATATTCAAAATAATATAATAATTTTTTTACACATTCAGTTCCAAAATAGACAATGATATAATAATATAATAATTTTTTTACACATTCAGTTTCAGAATTAGCAATTTCAAAAGTTATTTCTGGATCCATAATTGGCTTCTGAAATTACCTATTCTAGAATTAATATTTTATGAAAAAATACTTTTGGAATGGGAAAATCCATAAGCCAATTCCGAATTCAAAAATAGCTTCTGGATTTGCCTATTTCGGAAGTGTTTTTAATCTTTTCTGAAATAGACAATTCTAGAAGCTATTTCTAGAATATGTATACTGAATTACATATTCCAGTATATAAAATGTATATCAGATTGTGCCAATCCAGTATACAATTAACATACCGAATTATAAAATATAATATACAATTAACATATCAAATTGTAAAATTTGGTATACAATTAACATATAGTGGAGATTTGTATATCGAATTGAATCCCTCTTTTCAATCCGATATACATTTGGTATACGTATTCTACAATTCAATATGCTATTAGTGCATACCAGATTGTATAATCCGGTATGTATTTTATTATCAATTTCAATTTCATTCATACTCATTTCTAATACCCATTTATGTCGTTTGACCAAGGATATTTGTGTCATTTAAAATATTATAGAGGTGCATATTGAGACTATGGAGGTACAGAAAGAAGATGTCCATACCTATTCTCAGCTATCTCAATCACTCCTATATTCATATTTCAAACAATACTATTATATACAACTCAATAAAATAATAATAATAATCATTACGTAATATTTTTTATAACTAAGTTAATATAAACAAATTATTAATTTATACATGTCCACAAAATAATTATTATAATATATCTCAACTAAAAGCTAATATATATATATATATATATATATATGTATATATATATATTATTTTAAAATTTTGATATTGGTCTTATAATTTAATATTTATCATTAAAATTAATACATGTCTCTATAGTCTTTGAAATTAAATATAAATAGGTAGACCTAGTTAATTATTTTTTAAGAAAAATCAAAGAGACGTACCAATCAAAGAGGAGAGATAAAGAAGAAAATAGAAAGAATGTTGTGGGTGCTATGAATATATATGAGGGTGACTTCTCCATCAACACTTACTTGTCTCCATGGAAGCTTATCATTGGTATGAATCGCATCTCACTAGCTATTAGTTAGTAGTTGATTATGATGTCATATCACCCCAAAAGTGTCACACTCATAATTTCTTATTATATGCTTTCTTTCTTCATATTGGATATGCAAGTGGGAGAAGGAGTTGTTGGTTCATGTGTTTCAAAGCTTTTGTAATAGGGTTACTATTTGCATTGTTACATTTCAATGCATTTGAGTTTTCATTGCTAAAAAAAGTAATCAATGTCTTGAAGAGACTAGGTTTAGATGAAATGTTGAACGATGACTTATTTAGGTACGTTAGAGGAGTTTCTCTATACATATTTCTAAGATAAAAAAAAAAAAAGAAAAATAATTTTTTTTTCATTAGTTAAATTGATTTATATAAGTTAAAAATAACAATTTAATTAAATTATATGAAAAAGTTTGAGAAGCATGAATACCAAAGCTTAAGGCAAATTATACTCTCAAATCCAGAATTGCACAAATATAACTTTACAGCGTTGGAGTACTTGTGTGCATTTTGAATTACACATACAACTTAAGAAGTTATTATTGTAATTATTTTCAAAGATGAGGCTTATGTTTGAGTTTTTTGTTGGGATAGCTTCTCTTTTGATTGTGATTTATTTAAACTATACACCTTTTAATACTTATTATATGTAAAAAGATTGAAACACTTTAAATATTTTTTTTTATTTTAATTCATTTATTAATTATTCATAAAAAAGTAAACTATATGCGTAACAATGTAGTTTATTAAAATTTCATCCAGAAAATACATGATATTTTTTTCCCTTTTACTTGTACAAATATATTATACTACAAATTAAAATATTAGAATATCAATATACTTTTCTCTAAAATTAAATTTTATATATATATATATATATATATATATATATATATATAAAAAAATAAAGATAAAAAAAAATATATATATATATATATATATATATATATATATATTGACAAGAATAAGGATAAAACAAAATTTATACCTATATTAGGTATGGAAACGAAAATGGAAATGAACTTTTACTAGAAAATAAGGATGGAATAGTAAGATCTGACACCAGTGGTTATCATTTCTAATATATATAATTATTAAAATTCTATTTAGTGTTTATAAATAACATAATTTGTAATAAAATTTTATTTGTTATTTTTTGAACTAATAGTTTTCTCTCTTTTATATTTAGGGAAAAGAATAAGTAGGAGGAAGACAAATAATATATATATATATAATTTATATAGTATCTCATTAATTATTTTTATTCATATAAGTATACACTTACCATCATATCTTTGTAAGACAACACCAAGTATATATGTATTTTATATATGGACTCATACAACAAAACTTGAACCATTTTAAACACACATCTTCTAAGATCTATCATATTATGCTACTGACTTACTAGGGTTTCAAGAGTATTTCTTTTTGTATATCTTACATGATTAAGAAAACATCACATTATTTATGATACTTATGCCAATACACCAACTTCCAAGATTCACATAATACTGATTAAAGTTATGTTAATTAGGTATGAGCTTGAAAGGAGGCTTTGAAAGAGATGGTGAAGGATCATATCGTCCATAGTCTTTTGTATTAGCCCTAAGAATCCTCTCTTGGATGCTGCTTTCTTCTTCCTTATTCAGTTCCTCCTTTGGTATTTCCTAAAAAATTGAAAACACTTTTAAGATAACTATTATTCACTCTAGTTCTCTAGATATAAAACAAGTGATAAATACTTGCATAGAAATAAACAAACATATCATACAAATATTATACATGATTTGTTATTAAATGATATTTATAAAATAGAGAAGGGTTAACACACTTTTTCTATCAAATCTTTTCTGATTGATTTGAAAGTTACAAAAGAGTGAATCATTGAATGTGTAGTGAAACCATCAAATCGATAATTTTCTATAAAATTCAACTAGTAATAGAGAGTGTGTTCAAAAACTGTTACTAATATTTTCTGAAAGAAAATATTATATTATTAGTTTGTTCTTTTTATTCTTTCCAGCTACACATGCATGTTTAATTACTCTCGTTTTCCATGTCTCGGTCATCTAATACACTCACATACACAAATACACATAAGAAAAATAACAAAGGGATGAATAAATTAGAAGAAAAATAAGAGGAAAATTAACAAAGAACACGTTGTTCAATGAGCTCTTTCAAATAGGAAGGTAATAGATGGGTAGTTCATGAGTTCTGCATCATTTTTGTAGGTACAACCACAAGGTTTCAAAGAGAGAGAAGAGGTAAAGAACTAAGATATGATGTTCAAGAAGATTCCCAACTATTCAATATTTCTCAGAAATTAACACATGGTTTTGAAGAGAGGTGAAGAATATCAGAAACGTAACACTTTGTTCTTGCAAACTGATTCATACATGTGAATAACCCTACTGAAGAAACTCTTAAAGAAAGTATATACGAAGCCAAATAAACAAAGATCAAAACTGGTTATGCATGCATACCTCTTCAATTGCATTCCTCATAGCCTTGGATCGTCTAGCTGCATATGCATTAAACACAGACCAAGGTAATGCCATCAAAGAATTTAAGACTTTATAGTTTCATATTATATGAACGTGTATATGTGAATACACTATGCATAATAATATATAATAGTGAAAAACTAAATTCAACAAATAAAGTTGTGTCAAGTTAATCACATGCCATGCACTTAGTCTTAATATATATAATCAAAACCCCATACTGTGATACATTCTATATTAGTTTCTTCTACCTATGAAAGCTAACTGAACCTAACAATATCATTGTTATTGATGGTATTAACGTTCAGATATGTTTAGATACACATGTTAGCTTCTGCATCAGAAAAATTATCAAAATAACTTGTAAGTTTGTGACCAGAAAAACTCTTATATATTTTGTGTTCATATATGATCTTTTATTTTATTCATGCAATCTCTGGCAACATGTAATGAGTGATAAGGATATAATGTCTTTTAACTATGGAAAATAAAGTAATTTTAGGAAGAACTTTAGGTATAGAGAAGGTAAGCATTTCTCTCTTTTAACCTGAATTATTTTATACCAAAAACTATAACCAAGACCTAAAAAGACCCACCTGCAAAAGATGTTGATAGAAGTGATGCAGAGATTAGGAGAAAGAGAAGGGTGAACTTCTTGAGAAGCATGAGAGTACCCATTTGTGCAAGTTTATATTTTTGTAGGTTTGAAGTTATATGGTGTTTCCTATGTATATTGCAAGGAAGAATAAATTCCCCACAGAAGAAGCCTTTTGAAGAGAAAACTGAAGTTGACAGTTTAATTTTGAAAGTAAGTGTTGGCACTCTTTTTGTATATAAATATTGAAACAGAAAAGGTGTGTGTAGACCACTTTGCTTTTGTTGGGGCACTAAGTCTAAGAAGTTAGTGGAGTGACATATATTAATTAGGATAATAGTTGAAATTAGACCTTAGTGGAAATTATTATATGCCCCTATAAACATTAAATTTTCTAGCCTACCAAACTTTTATTTGTGTCTATATTTTTGCCCCTCCTTTTGAACATAAAATATTTTCAAAGCAACATGGAAACTTCATTTTTTATATGATTGGAAATGGTTTTTTTATTGTACCAAAAGCTTTACAGCAAATCCATTTTTCTAGCATACCAAAGTTTTATTCAAGAATATATGTTTTTGCTATCCTTCCCTTTCTTTCTTGTAAAAGTTAATACTGGTATTGAATAAAACTTTTTTTATTATCATATTCATTCAACGAGACTTTTAAATACTATCTTATAAATTGTACTAATGATAATAATAATAATTTCTTATTGCATAACTTAGTAAAATTGTTTAAACTACTAGTTATGCTTAAAAACAGCTCTTTTTCAAAATATAAACCATAAGAACTTGAAAATCCAAATTTTACAAATACTATGTTTTATAAGCCCACAGAATTCTCTTTATATATGGATTTATAAGAGTGATAAAGATGTTTTCTGGTAATTCATTCCATAAACTTGGATTACCTTATAAACCGGTTACATCAAAATAATACAAGTTTATTTAATAGCATATAATATTTTTAACTTACTTAAACTATTTTCATTTAATTTGTTTCTCAATTTACTTGGAATTTCTTTTAATTTTATACGAGTTTATCAACTCCACTTCTCATCTGATACAAATCCAAATCTAACATTATTACATAAATATTGGACAACATTATATTTTAAGATAGTATCTGTATATATGTTAATCAGGAAAAAGATATGTGTATATTTAATTCCGTAATATAGGAATTAAATTATAATTGCTACACATATATTTTAAGAATAATCTGAGACAGTAATATATCACCTCATATACATACATACGTAAATATATATAATAAAAATGATAAAACTAACAAATTATTTTAACATGATTTTTTCTCTCTATCATCATGCACATGCTTGATAATCACGAAGCTAAGCAATCAAATCTTCAACATTTCTTTATAATATAAAATTAGAAATTATTGTCCTAGTTTTTAAAATGATAGGTTTTTAAAAACAAATTCAAATTTTAAAAACAACACACTCATGTATATAGCTTTTTTCAAAAAAAAAAAAAAAATGCATTTTAAGACAATACCTTTTCTTTGTATCGTGATGGGTTGATAAACGTAAAATATAAATAGGAGTGAAAAGGGACTTTTAGCTTCAAGGTGGGCTTGACAAGTTGTCAAAATTTAATGGATTAGATTAATTTTTTTAACCCCCACTGGTTCGAAATGAAAATAAAGAATCATTTAAAATATTAATTGTTTTTATCATTCGAAGATATAAATATATAATATTATCGTAATATGAATCATTAATATTTACCAATTAAGTTTGGATTATTAATTATTTTAATTTATTCAATTGGAAATATTAATTAATTAATTTAGAATTTAGAAAATGATTATATGATTAATTGCATTATATATATATATATATATAACAAATTTTAAAAGTATAAAATAATAAAAAATCAAAATTAAAAAAGTTGTAATTATAATTTTCTATCCTACTATAATTAAATAACTAAATACATCATCTTATATCATTCAACATTTATCAACTAATTTATTTATTTTATTTTTTAACTCTCAACTCCTATCTTATAACATGTAAAGAGCTTATGATATAACTTTTCTAGACACACCAAAATTCTCTATATACACATGATAACAATAAACCTTGCCTATTGATTTAACCTCTATCAACCAAATAACTTTATCCACTTACAAAATCTCATTAGTTCTGTCTTAGAATTCTCCCATGATGACGGTCTGAAAAAACCATATTATTAGCAGTAAATACGATTGGCAAGATCGAAATTAATCACAACCTTCACCATAGTAGTTATTATTATTATTATTATTATAATAATAATAATAATAATAATAATAATAATAATAATAATAATAATAATAATAATAATAATGTATAGGACATTATGAAGAAGTTGATCTCATCCAGTGCAGGGAAATTCTGATTATAATAAGCAAAATTTTCAAAAGGGGTTGAAATGGAAAGTTAGAAAAGCATGCGCGGAAGGGTCTAAAAGAACATGAATCCAAAGTTTGTGTACACAAAAAAGTGATATTAGGTTAGCACAAAATAGTATTCTAAATTGTAGTGCTTCCAATTATCCTTAACGACAAGGACAAAGCACCAAAGAACAATGAAAGGACATTGGTGGAGAATAAAGATGAGCACTGTTATGTTTTTAAAACCCTTATCTTTTTCTACCTCTTTTCTTAAAGTGGTTTTAGGACGTTCATGAGCTCCCCTAATTAGGTCAAGCATTATCTTCTCACAAGATTCTTCTCCATATTCATAATTGGTCAACTCACATTGCCACAACACATCACTTAAACTTGGACAGTAACTAAGTCTATTATAGAACAAACCCTAAATGGGATAAAAACCAACTAGTTATAGCAACTTAACTTAGAACATTATTACATTATCTTAATGATAAAATTGTAAAATATAAGTGCTTAAATTAGTTATGTTAGTTTTTCTTTGAAAAAAATCAAAGGAGAAAACATCATAAAATTAAATAGTAATGAGACATGAGTGAGACTTACACAAAAAATGACACTATTTTCAATTCAAAACTTTAAAACATTAATTTATGAGTTTCTTTTTTTTATGTTATTTTTTCATTTTTACTCAACGTGAAATTAGACTCTTTAATACCTAAAAATCTTTTTCTCATTTTACTGGAATTAAAGATGAGTACTTCACAAACTAAATTTTTAAATACGGTAAAAATACAATTGTCCAAAAATTTGATTTGCTCAATTTTCTTATTTAATGAGAATTTGCATTTATATGCTTAACAATGTTATGATTATCTACTTAACCTAATTAATAATCAAAACTTGTCGTGCGTCAAAATTTAAAATTAAATTATAATATAGTTTGTCGTTTTTCGAGCCAAATGATTCTATATATGAAAAAAATACAATCTTGAAATAAGTGGTATGGTGTTAAGGATTAGAGATACAAATCACCAATAAAGAAACATGTTTTCACCACTTGTGAAGATTAGGGACCCAACACGTGGACCCTTACAAGAACAATAGTCTCGCAATTCTAAGCCACTTGAAAGATTTTTAGAAGGATATAGTTTATCTAAAAAGACGTGTTCAATTCAATTTTAAATTTAGTTAAAATTAATTAAATTATATAATGATGTTTAGAATGATATTTTTAATAAAAATAAAAGTTTGGCACCTTGGATAGTATAAAAGATTATTCTATTGTATTTTTATCAAACCCATATATAATTTTAGTTATAAATAAGTTTATAAATTTTTTTAAAATATCACGTGTCGATCCCTTAAAAAGTGCTTTTATACAAGAGTAATTAGATTACTAATATATAATTCTAGTTATAAGTAAGTTCATAATTTTTTTAAAAATATCACGTTTCGATCCCTTAAAAAGTACTTTTATACAAGAGTAATTAGATTACTAATACAAGATTGGACTTAATTAACGCAATTCTCTCCCTACAAATTACATGAACTTATCAATATTAATTAATTCCTAACTTTTTGTATTTATAAAGTGAATTTAAACTTTATGCGCCAACCGATCGATAAGAAATCATTCGAAATATAAATTTTGAAATAATAATATACAATCACAATACTGGATGATAATATATTTTTTTTATCGTCTTAATACGTGATAATTGATTTTTTTATTCATTTTTTCTTTATTGAAAACAAAGTTCCTTTATCCTTCTCTCACATACTTTATTACCTGTCCTGATTTTTTTTTTAAGCAAAGTGACCTAATAATCTTTTTGCATGCATGCTTGTTTAATTGATTAGGTTTAATTAAGATAATACGTGGATTGCTTTGCCATTTGAGTACTCATCATCATTATAATCATCCATTCACAATAGTAAAAGCTTGGTCTCATAAATCAAATCCTCATTATTAAGTGCATCATATTCTACACCATCTTCTTAATAGCAAATTAAATTTCGACATTGATCTCATTCAATAATGTTCTAGAGATAGTTAGAAGTGCACTTTGGCATCACTGAATATATACCTTTTTAGCACCTACTCTTGAAATTAAAATTAGGTTTTACGTAATCAATCCTTAAACCTTGTTTGTAAAATAAAGTATTTTTATTTCTTTATATATATTGACATTATTTATTTAAAAATATAATAAACAATTATTTTTTAATTTTTTTAGGATCATTTTTCATAGTATCCTATGATTAATTTCTTTAACATAGCGTTGACAGTTTTTTATGATAAAAAATAATACTAATTTTGTCGGATACATTAAATTTATATACTATGTAGATGTTATTTTTCCAATGACATTTATTCTATATTTAAAATAGCATTATCATGATTTTAAATTTTGAATAACTTAACCAAAAACATAATTCATTATCATTATATTTAGAGATGTATATATATTCAGAGATGTCAAAATGGATGGTATGTCCAATTCGGCATGATCTTACAGCCAAAGTTAAAAAAAAATGAAAATCTAATTTGCTTATATTTTAAAATGAATGATAATTTTTTATCTAGTCTAGTCATATTTAGATTTGAGCTAATAGGTTAGTTTTCACCTAATTGTTTAATAGTTTAAAGTTTAATATTCAACAGTAAGATGCATGACATAATAATAATACATATTTTTATAACACTTTTTAAAATTTCTCATTATTATTAATTTTATTATATTTTAGTAAATTAAGATATAAAAGTACTGTAATGATTTTTCATATATGATTAATCTATTAGTTAAGATTGCAATTGTAAGATAAAAGTACAATAAAAAAACACACGCACATATATATATATATATATATATATATATATATATATATATATATATATATATATATATATATATATAGATATATTAATTATAATCTTCCTTTTCTTTATATTACTATCACATTTACAATACTGGGGAGAATAAGTTTATTAAAGAAATAATTGAGTAGTAGGAGATAGAAAAAATGATAAGCATTGATCCTCTTAAGATGAGATGATCGAGACATTTATGTATAAGATGCGATTATGTATGTATTCCATTTGGTATTGAAAAATCTGATAAGATATTTGGGTGAATGAATGTAAATAATTTGATCATTCATCTACAAAAAAATTGATCATTATAGTTAAAAATTACAAGATTATTTCATTTTACTTTATTTATCTGAATTCACAAAGTGAAAACTCTCACTACAATTTTATCAAATTTTGATTTAATTATTATTTTCTAATTTTAAGCTATTATTATTTTCTAACAATCATCATCGTAAACAATTGTTATGAAATAATTTGAAATTAATTATTATTACCTTTCTAAAATATATATGTATAATTTATGTGTATTTACCATCCCAAAATTGTATATTCTAAATTAAAATTAACATGTACCTATAATAAAATAATATAAGCATAAATTAAATAGCATAGAAGAATCGCTGTTCAAAAAAAAAAAAAATAGCATAGAAGAATAAGAAATATCTTATTAAATAAAGATAATCATAAAATAAATAAATAAATAATTAAGTAAGATAAGATTAGAGACAAATAATTAGATAAAATGATAAATATCTCATATCCTTACCTTACTAATCATAGTAATCCTTTATAACACCTCTTTAATTTTTTTCCCTGCATTCTATCTCTTTTTTTATTCTTCACATATTTATAGATATGTAAATTTAATTTTAGTTTTTAATTATGATGAGATAAAATTATGTTTTTTACAAAAGAGATCAAACTTAAAGTTTTTTTTTTAATTTTTGTATCAATGAAATAATTATTTGATGTTGTTTATAAATTTCAAAAATAATAAAATATTTAAATTAGTAATAATAATATAATTTTAAACATTACAGTGAGAAATATTATATTATAAATTTGAGATGTTATAAGTCCAATCTAAATATTACTTGAAGCAGTGTTATTCGTTTTCCATATTTATAACATGTAATTAAAACAATTAAAGATCCATAAAAATTTATTTTACTATAAAATTGATAGTCTTATTTAATACACATTATACAGACCATGGTCAAAATATTTATACTAATTTATTTATAAAATTAGGACTCGAACCCTGTATTTATTTACTCCATATAAACATGAGACCAAAAAAGATCTATTTTTTGTTTAGGTTATTATTTTGAAAACCTAACTTGAATTATAAATTATACCACCTATATATTGATCTGAACTCATTTTAAAAGTTCTATATAATTAATCTAAATCTAAATCCTAAATCTAAATATAATCCTTCAAGATCAAACTTTATCTCTCTCATTTTATATTCTTTATTACTACATAATCTCTAATCGATTGAAATTTTGAATTTTTTTCCCTTTAGAATCTTTCTGAGTTATCCTTTTTATTGGTATCAATCATTTTATCCAATGGATTAGTAACCAAGTAGTGGAGTGATTTTCATTACCATTCATCAATCATGACTCAACTTGTTTGCTTTAAATGGCTATTTTTTTTTATACATATCTTGTGGTGTGGTGTTGTTCATCATTTTTAACAGTTGCACGCAAACAAGTATTTTGCACTTTGGATCCATAGAATATGCATGATGATTGATTGATTTAGCATTTTTAAATGTTTTTTTTTTTAATTATTTTGTAGAATGGTAGATCCAAATCCACTTTACCACCTTGTGTTATAAACTTTATCACTTCTGCACATAGAAATTTGTTCTACTATAAATGTTTTATTTATTGATTTTTAAAGTTTAAGATAGTATTAATTATATTCTTACTTTTTAAATTAATTAACATATTACCATGTAAATAAAAGAAGTAATAAAATAGAATTTTCGTAAGTATTTTATCGGGATAGAAAATTTTACTGTTTTTTTTTATTTTTATACAAAAAAAAATAAAATCCAAATAAAAAGTAATGAATGTTTTGATAAAGAGAAATAATAAGAAGATTTAGATCTTACAAAATGATTCAATAATTATTAATACAGCAAATTGACAAGTTGGTCAACTCTTAAAAAAAATCTAAGTGTTTAAATTCATTATATAACTTTTAAGTTTTTAATATTCGTAAGAAATGTAAATATATATTAATGGTTATTCTTAGTTTATTTTATAAACTCAATTCTTCAAATACTAAGTTAAAATTTATATTCAAGTAAATTTTTAGATTGAATTATAATATATTTGAGATAATTTAATTAAATTTTCCAATTTGAGTTAATTTTATTAATAACAAATTGATGTTTTTTTTCTCTTTTCTCATTAATGAGCCCAACCGATCTATTTCATCACCTTTAATAATAATTAAAATAATAACATTCTGGGTACTTTTTTTATAATGTCATAAATTTTAGCATCATTTTCAACTTTCATAATAATTTATTTATCCATTTTACTTTGAAAGATTTTAAAAATTTTCTTAATTGTTAAGAGAAATAGCAATTTCAATATAATTTTATTTATTAGGGACTAAATTTACGAAAACATCTTTACTCCTTTTCTTATTTTTACAAATGTTCTATGGAGTATTCTAAAACAATAAATATTTATTAAAGAACAAAATTAAAATCAAAATTGTAATATTTCATTGAAAATTTTTAAAAATATAATTTAAAAATAAAACAAAACTTAAATACAATAACATAGATACTATTTGTTCTATTATTAATACTATAATCTAAAGTTTCATCTCTATGAAACATAATTTAACAAAAATAAAAAAACTGATTAAAATATTCCATTATTAAAGTGAAACTCCAAAGAATCTAATTAGAGAATCATTAAAAAAAGTTGCCTATAGTTGTGTACGTAAGTTTTGTTATTTTTTTTAATGTAAAAAAACAATTAATATGATACTGAGAAAAAAAAAATAAAAATAAAAAACAGCAAATAGTTTAGGACTTCCACATACGACATTTAACTGTTAAAATGTGGGGTCAACTTTATAGAAAATTGAGATCATAAAGGAGCAAGTAAACTAAATTGATAATTCAAAACTTGAGATAAAAGTAAGTTGATTAAAATTTAACTCAAAGTAACACTCAAAAAAAATGAACCAGTGTGTATATATGGTAATAAGAATAGACTGAAATCAATTACAACTATATGATAATTATTAAATACAAGTGTGTAATTATGGCAGGCTAGTCCAATCCATGAGTTCAAGTGATATTACATACCATGCCTATCAACAGAATTGCAGCACTGTATCAAACAATGTTCAAAATCCAGAGAAGCAGAAGGCCATAAGAATAGTACAATACTACTCGCTGCATAACCATATCAAACAAACTGAACAACATGACTATGATGAGGAAAGAGCATCTACTGGTTTGCCACTTTCTTTGCGTAGGCTGTTTTCTCTGCTATAAGGAGCCTTAGCACCCTGAGGAGCAAAAAATGAAACATTCTTAATTTCATATAAACAAAATGGTAAAACATGTTTTGGTCCCTTAAAATATCTTGAAATTGGGTTTTCGTTTCTTGAAAATTTTTATTATGCTTTTGGTTCCTACATTTACCAAAAGTGATGTGGTTTTAGCTTCTCATTGCAACAAAGCTGGTGAGGTCGGCTACGTGGATCATATGACATCATTTGGCATAATTAAACATTAAAGTTATTATGAAAGTTATTATGAAAGATCTATAGAGATAAGATTTTTTAATAATTTATAAATGGGTGCAAAAGTCATCTTACAAATCGATTTTACAAGGTTGAGTTACAAGGTTGAGTTAGACTTAAAGTCCACTTTTTAAGATGGTATATTAGGGTCTATCCTAACAAGGTTCTTTAACCTATCAGACCACCCGCTATCGAGTCACCTTTAAATATGTAGTCCCACATACGAGTTGGAAGAGTCACGGTGTGAGAGAGGTGTTAAAAACCCAGACCGACTAAAAATAAGACTTTTCTATAATTTATAAGTGAAAATCTCACCTTATTTCGTCCTCCAACTTCGTTTTTGGTCTCCTCATTTGTTCATATAACTATAAGTCATGCAACCTACTCTTCAAACAGGTCCTCTTATGGTCTTCTTTGTACGTGTTCATACCACCTTAACCGGTTTTCTGTCATCTATTCCTCAAGAATGCCACACCAATCTTTTTCTCAGATAGTCATTCCATGTTATGTACTTTCTTATATGACTATATATATATATATTCATCTTAACATTCTCAATTCTCCTATATGCTCATATCGTTCCTTTAAATCCCACCCAACATTCACTACCACATAATAAAAGATGCCTTTGAGTTTGAAAGGTACCTTGCAATCACAAATAACCCCTGATGCCTTTACCCTTTCAGCATTCCGCTTGTTTCCTGTATTTGACATCCCATTAATTTCTCCATCATTTTAGCTACTCATTAAATTTATTAGATTTTTCAAAGGACTAACTAAATTTCCAGATATTTTGAGGGACCAAACAAAATGTGTAACAGCTGGTTATTGAAATCTTTGTTAATCCCATGCTAACATGTGACACAACTATGCAGTCATAGTAGTTGTTGATGAACTAAAATCAGAAATCAAGCACTTACTTGAAAGATGGTTCCTAACTTTTTCAATGCTTTGGCCCGAGACTTCAGAACATCTCTGGAGGCACTAGGATCTTTAAGAACCTGAGAAAAATAACAACTATTTTCTTAAAATTTGTCATTAATTGGCATTTCAATATATATGATATGCTTATTCAACATTTCATAGCATGCATTTCTGTTCAATATGTATGTAAATACGTTAGGAGAGCTCATGGTCCACCATTGTTTTCCAAGGTAAAAGTTAGGCTTAACTATATTTTTGACCCTTTATTGATGTGTAATTTTTGTCCCACGATAAGTTTTTACTCAAACTTAGTAAATCAAATTTCTAATTTTTACGATCATATACTTCTATCACTTTTTCTTTACATAAAACTCTCATGATGATTAGATGTTTGAGATGAATTTGAGATAGAAAATGATTTAAAAGGTTCAGAAGTTGAATATGTGATGAACTTTGGAAGAATTCATAGAATGTGAGCTTAAGGTTTTAAATAAGGGGAAAATTGGAACTTTTTAATTTTAGATGAAATATAATGTTTTGATTGGTGGATATGAGCAGAAGGGGATTTAAAATAGTTTAGGGGGATAACAAAGAAAGTTCAAGAGTTTTAGGTAGACAAAAGTACCAGTAGGGTTTAATTATAGCCACTAAATAAATATTAAGAATTTGACTGTTACAATTAAAATTTCAAACTACAGAAAGTATATACTGCAACTCACTGCTTGGCAAACATGGGACAGAGTTGATTCAATATCAATCACATTGATCTGCCATAGAGAATTAACCATGGCATCCTTCTTATCTTCAATAGCTTTGACTATGTTTTCTTCCTTGTTTTCTCCTTGGTTGAGCTTCTTGAGCTCTTCTTGTATTTGAATTAGGGACACAGCTCCTAAAGAAACAGTTGAGTTACATTAAAACCTTCCAAATGCCCATATCCTTTTTCAACTGATACACTAGAACTTCCCAAAGGCCAAAAAACCCTTTTGGTCCCATCTTATTTTTTTAATTTTGTTCTCTAAGTTTAAAAAGATTGAATTTAGTCCTTACATCAATCTATCACACTAATTTGGTCATATTGGAAACTATTGAAAAACCATAACAGATGGCACAAGAAATAAGAGTTTACCACATCAGCCAAAGTCAATATTTTAGTGTGATTAATTGATGGAAGGACCAATTTAATCAAACAAAGAAATTTAAGGAGCTAAAGTAAAACTTTTTAAACTTATGAGACTAAACTAAAACTAAAAAAATGAGGGATGTGGGACTAAAAGGGCCTTTTATCCCTACCCAGATATAAAAACAAATAGTCCACAACCTGAGGCTGCTGTTACTTGTGACTTAATACGGTGTCCTTTATCTCGAACCCACTCAGCCAAAAAGGGAACATTCATGTACCGTAAATCCTTTCCAAGTTCTCTTGCAGCTTTTCGTGTGTAGATGTAACCAATTGTATGTAGCATGGCCTCTCCAAAAGCTAAAAATAATGCCAGAAATGAGTTATGAAATTGCAAGGGAAGAACAGAACCAGGAGAGATCAATCATATATCATCTGGTCCTACATGAATTTTACAACCCTGTCATCCTTTTAATGTGCAGGATGCTGGCATTTTCATCATTTGACATGACCCAAAGGTTCCTATCAGATTAAAACTTCTAAGATGAAACAACAACATGATGAAATTCATGTGTTTGAAGTAAATACAAGAGGGGCTACAATATGCAGAAATGGATACTATCATGCAGAATTTTCAAGTCTCACGAGAAAAATGTTTCAGCAGAGTTATTACAGGCTAAACTCCCTTCTACTCCTGTATTTTAGGGATGGTATGGCAGGAAAAAGTTAAATTCCATTTCATGGAGAATATGGAATCGTCTCTGGAAAGAGAAACTGTAATAAGGTACTCCAAAAGTAACACTCGAACACTTAAGATTCAATCTAAATTTTATAATAAATTTCAAAGTTAATCCAATGACATGCAAGGTTATGTTGTCCACAAATTAAGGCTTTTAGTGGATTGAGTTCAGTAGTCCAAGAGTACATAAGCATCTTGCCTCAGTGGGATTTCACATTCCATTTAAGATTCTGCAAAATAAGGCCTAGGTTATACATCTTTTCTGTACAACAAGCATAGGACCACTCATTCAATGGTACAATCATGGGATAGATTCATCATTAAACACCTAAAATTGTACTTAAGCTCAAGAAGAAATGTGGCACAACAACTAGTACAAGCTTGGCATAACTTAATAACATTGTAGCATAGTAAGAATCCTAATAATTCAACAACAGAAATCAGGACAACAACAGACCTGATTTGCTAGCATGATAGGCTTACAAATTACACATTATTTGGACATCTCCTTTCACTAAAAGATAATGTAATTTCTATAGCATGTTGAAGCATTCTTAAAGATTCTAAATTACACAAGAATGAATGTGTTTTAATTTCTTTGAATAATGCCAATTATATTTAAAAAATAAAAAAAAAAAAAAACATAAAATTTGCACCTCTAAAACAATTTTCTGTGAAATAAAACTGAAAAGTTCTATTACATCCATAAATCATTATAATTTATGGATGTAATTATAATACATTATTAAAATTATATGACAAAGAGAGGAATTTACCAGCTTTAGAAAGGTTACGAGCTTCTGACTTTGCCCATGCAGTGAATTCATCTTCTTGACCAAGAACAAATAGTTGCAGCCTGTCTTTCAGAATTGTTGAAAGCTTCAGCTCCCTTTCCTTCTGCCATGCCTACGGTTACAACAAGGAAAAAGTTTCAGCTACTAAAATATGCGGGGGAACAGTACAACCATCATAAAGCACTAAATAAAAATAATACCTTCATCTTTTCTTGAATTTTTTGCCTCTGAACTTCAGGATCCTGTATGCCTTCATCAATCTCTATAGATGCTAGAGAAGCCAGTGCAAGTTGTCCAATATATTCTTCAAAAACTTCACTTCCGAAAATCATTCCAAATACAGCTGTAGGGTCCATCATGGAATCTCTGAAAAAAATATCAGTGTATTTTGCAGGTTTCTCAATTCATGAAAACATTCTGTTACATTAGATTCATCTTGAAATATCTAAAATAATGATGTTAGCGGATTCCTCATAAATAAACAAGCCTTAATTGGTTGATAGATTAATACTAATTTTGAGAGTTACGTTATATCATAATTTTAGGACTTTATTTTACTTCTTAGTATTCTAGCAAATTAGCTAGAATTGTTTCTCTTTCCTTTTTAGATAGTATAGAATCGATCTGGATTTTATGGTACTACAGTTCAGTCTTGAAATCGTGAGATGGAGATAGTGTACTCTTTAAACAGTTGCAATTCTAGTGCAATACAAAACAGAGAAGTTCATTCTTTCATCCCTCAGATAAAACAATATTAGGTCTCCACAATAATTTGATACCTCACAGTGGAAAATACTCAGAGAACTAGTACACTTGATCAAATTATAGATTTTCTATAAACAAAACTTGATTAATTGAGAAGATTTTTTAAAAACCTTTCTCAGTAACATTTGACTATATGGCATTTTGAACAAATACAATAAAATATCTTCAATGAGTTTCACTAAGTTTGGTTAGACTTGCTTTCTAACTTGCAACAAAAAGAAACATAACCTACGAGGTTGGCAACAATGGCAAAGTTACATATGTTTGGTTCAAGTTTAAATCTGACAACAACTGGATATAGTAACAAGAAAAGGAAAATTCAGTGAGAGATTAGACAATTATACCAGAAACTGCTTTTTGATAATAACCTTCACGAGTTATCTTTGAATTGCAAAATCAACACTTCACTATTTGATGGAGCATTAACTAAATGCTGGCAATTGTTAGCTAATTACTGTTCAGTCATGGAAGATAATATAAACTTACTGTGATACTCCCTCCTTTCCATTTTTATCATATGCTTCACGCTTCACGGGGTCACTTAAAACCTGGTAAGCCTCACCAAGTTTCTGGTAAATATACAAAGAGGGAGATTCAAATGTATAAATACTTCTATATGTTATACTGTAAAACGTCTAACAGTAAGAACTAAGAAGGGTGTAAATAACTTTGTTAATGACATCTATTAGATATATCTTCGTTTTGGGAATCTGACAAAACACAGCTTCTTAGTGCTTACCTGAAAATTTTCTGCAGCCTTGGGATCCCCAGGATTTTTGTCAGGGTGAACAATTCTTGCCTGAAAAGGGAAGAGAGAGAGATTAACAGTTATTAAATTGACAAAAAGGAGGAAACTGTCAAGTTTAAGATTCAGTAAGAAAACAATATAAAAGGGTAAAACACCTGCATGAATGTAGTTTTCTAGATATTTAATCATTTCTTCCACTCTCTCCCCAAAACTCAACCTATATTTTTTCTGTGTCACTAACTAAGTGTTGTTTGATGATGAGAACATTTGAAATTAGCAGCTATTGAAGGCAGAACAAGATCAATAAACAGCTTCAACCTTTGGGTTTATTCAACTCCAACTTTCACAAACAATTCAAAATAGAAAATGCCAAATTAACCAAGTCTTAGAATGTATAAAAAATTAAAATCAAACCATCAATTTAGTCCATGAAGCATCACCCTCTCTGCTAAACTCTCCTTAAACTAATGAAAGCATATATGTAGCCACTAAAGTATTACAAATCATGCTACATAGTCCCTCATGTGTTGAAAAATTCTTCAAACTAGTTCCTCAATTTCTGTAAAATATATCAAATATTGATGGATATTCAATACTCTATGGAGACAACTTTTATAATTTCATTAGTTTAAGGACCGTTTAGAAGAGGGGTTGATACTTCAAAGACAAAATTGATGGTTTATTCAAATTCAAACAACAAAAAAACCGAAGCCATATTCACCTAGTCGATTCCATAACACAAACACATAGTATAATCAAATTGAACATTCCATATCAGATCAGGTAACAATACAAGAACATTCTCGAATCTAATTTTCTGGTTGCACAAATCAGAAAAAGTGAAGGACATTCATTTCATTATTTATTACCTTGACATAATAAGCCTTCTTGATATCTGCAGCAGATGCATCAAAATTCACACCTAACGCGTCATAGTACGCAGTGTCCTTCACCATTGCTTGTGACTTTCAAATAACAATTAATCCCTCTAAAAAAAATTAAGCAAATTGAAAAATTCCCAAAAGAAGGCAAAAAGAAAGCTAGTTAGCTGCATGACGTAATTAGAAAGCACATGAACAATAAGAAAGAAAAGAAGAAAAAATGGTGAAAGAGTTTTCTGACACAGATTTTGAAACCTACCCAGAAAGCAAAATTGAAAAAAGTTTCTAGCTTGAGACTGAGAGAGAGAAAGGGGTAACAATCAGAAGGAACCTCAGATTTCAGGTGGATATCTGGCAGAGGAAACCGCGTCGTTTTGAAGAGACCACGTATTTGAAGATGTTTTATTTTATTTTTATTTTCTCCCTTTTTTAAAGGATGAGACATGTGGATTCTTAATTCTAAATTAAAATAATTGAAGCTTTCAGACAAATAAATATAAAAAAAAATGGAGGAAGTTCTAAAAAATTGCACAGTACACATGATTGAATCATTATTAAATCAAAAGTCTTTATTAAAAAATAAATTAGTTAAAAAATATAAAATTGGATAGGGATTTGCAGCATGGGTGGCATTCCGTGATTCTCATTCCCTTGCTGTCCAATTTAATGCATTTTATTTGTGTGGAGAAGAAGGGGAAAATGCTAAGAACATGAGCTAGTTTTCTGCAAGAGACCCCTCCTACATGTTATGATTCTCAGAGGCAAATTCCAATAATAAAGCATAGACCCCCACAATCATAAGGTTTTTGGAAAATTTATGATAAGGATGTAATAAATTTTTCTGTAATTTACTAAAATAGGTAATATTGTTTTTTAAAAAAATAAGTATGATTTGCAATGAAAAAGTCCTACAATAAAATAATATTTAAGTTTTATTTCAAATTATATGTTAAAGTCGCACTTTCTAGTTTTTTTTAATAAAATTGTATTTCTAAGCTTGAAATTTGTATTTACCGACCTCAATGAAAATAAATAAATAAATAATGCTTGTAATACAATTTTAATAAAGCCTTCCATCCAAGTGAAAAAACAAAAGCTAAAACCATATCTTAAAACACAATTTCTTTATTATAAAAAAAAAACATAATCCCCATATAAAATAATAACTTTCAAAATTTATCTGTTTCAGTAAATTAGAAAAAATAATACTTTTCTTTCACAAATTTTTCAATATTCTTTTATGTGTTTTCACCAAATAAATAATCATAGCAATCTTCACGTTAAATGTAATAAAGTATTATTATATTATCTCATAAATTATTTATTTAAAAAAATATTTATTTAGGAAATTTAAGATTTTTTTATATTAAAAAATATTTTAAAAAGTTATTTTTCAATAATTTTACAATGAAACCGATCTAATGATTCATGACATTGTGTTGAATTATGATTTAACTAGTTAAAATAAATAATCATAAAAATAAAAATAATAATTGCAACAAAACAAGATATAAAATATTAATTAAATAAAAATAATATAATAATTTTATGTACTAAAGTTTCATTTAAAAATATGTTATTTCTTTCTTTCTTTTTTTTTCTCTTCCTCTTTCTTATTTCTTTCTTTTTCTCTCTTTGGTATCTTTCCTTCCACTCCATCTTATTTATACGTAAAAATTTGTTTTTTATTTTTATTTTTATTTTTTTAGAAAAGTTATCATGACCTTCATTTTCATCTGATCGTATCTCTTATTTATCTTACCGTATCTTTTTTTATTCATTCTTATCTACCTTTAAATAATAATTAAATATATATATATATATATATATATATATATATATAAATATTAATAATTACTTATTTAATTATTTTTTCTTTTAAATTTTATTTTTATTACAATTTTTATTTTCTTTTAAATAATCATAACTAATACAATTTCTTAAATATTCATAAATACATTTCATTCATAATTAATATATATTTATATATTTCTTATTATTATTAATTTTTATTAATATTGTCATTTTGTATAATTGTTATATTTTTAAAAGCTACATGATTTATCTTAGTGTTATAAAATTTAAAATATTTTTAAAATAAAAGTTTAATTACATAAATTTAAAATTTTCTTAATTTTCATAGGATGTTATTAGAGTTTACTAAATTTGTGGAAAGACTTTAAGATTGGTATTCAAACATTTAATATTTACTTTTAGTTCCCATATTTTCCAATAAAGGTATAAAGTGAGGTTGTCCATCAGAAACATATCAAAACAAATTTGCAACAAATTCAAATTTCTCCTAAATCCAAAAGTTAAAAATGGTATATGCTTGTAATAATTGGAATCAAAAAGTTAAAAATGCTGCAGGTATTAAGTACATAGAAAATTTCATAGTCCTATAAAAAGTCACTGACAGTTACAATTTCATTAACTAAATTTTGTTTATTCTTTGGTATATCTAACCATGATTACATATTATTCATCTTTTCTTACTGTCTTATTTCTTTACAGTATTTCTCTCTCAAAAGCCCTAAAAAATGGTTTTAGTGTAGAACTAATCCACCGTGATTCACCAAAATCACCCTTCTATAATCTCTCAGAAACTCAGTTCCAACGAGCTGAAAATGCTGTTCTTCGTTCCATCGATCGTGCAAATTATTATTCCATACAAGATTCAAATGACGTTGAAACCAGTGTGATACCAGTTCCAGGAGAGTACTTGATGAGGTATTCACTTGGAGCCCCATCGTTCCAAATCCAAGGTATAGTTGACACTGGTAGTAGCCTTGTTTGGACGCAATGTCAACCTTGCGAAAATTGTTTCCAACAAAACCAACCCATATTCGATCCTTCAAATTCAAGTACATACAATCGCATGCCTTGTTCTACTTCCACTTGTCTGAATGCACCAGGTGGTCATTGCAATGAGAACAAGGGGAACAAAGGGATAAGGGATTGTGCATATAAAATTTCCTATGGTGATGGATCAGTTTCAAATGGAGATATTGCTATGGACTGCATTAGTCTATTTTCTCCTGATGGTTCTCCTGTGTCACTTCCCAATATTGTGATTGGATGTGGACATGAGAACTATGGATCCTTTAATAGGCAAGAGTCTGGCATAATTGGCCTTGGAAATGGACCTCTCTCACTTGCAACTCAGTTAAAACCTAGAACAAGAGGAAAATTTTCCTATTGTCTGACACCAATGTTTGAAGGAAAACAACAACCTAGTACACTCCATTTTGGAGATGCTGGAGTGGTTTCTGGTTATGGGGCGGTTACAACCCCTATAGTTCCAATGAAAAAAAAAACATCCTGGTACTCCTTGGTCTTGGAAGCATGGAGTGTGGGAGACAGAAGAATAGGGTTTCAACACAACGGTGAAGAGGGAAACATCATAATTGATTCAGGTACACCGGTGACTCTTTTGCCAAAAGATGTTTACACAGAGTTGGAATCAGCAGTGGCAGATAAAATTGATCTAGAGCGTGTTGATGGACTAGCGTCTTTGAATTTGTGCTACAAAATTCAACGTGGTCAAGAATATGCAGCCCTAATACCACAACTCACAGCACATTTTAGAGGTGGTGCAGATGTGGTATTGAATTATCTCAACTCCTTTGTGAAGATGAGGGAAGATGTAATATGTTTTGCTTTTCGTCCTTCTTTAACATCATCCATCTTTGGAAGCTTGGCACAACAAGACCTCTTGGTTGGCTTTGACCAACTAAAGAATACAGTGACCTTTAAGGCCACAGATTGTACCCAAGAGTAGTTGTTTGTTTAGGCTTTTAAGTTAATTTAGTAAGATGGAAAAACATGTATTTTCACCCTTTATTATATTATATTGTTTATTATATTCTATCAATAAAGAATTAGCTTTTCCTCTAAAATTTTATCATACTTTGTTTGATTATTATATATATATATATATATATATATATATATATATATATATATATTCTATAATTTATTAAAATAGATAAATTATCTCGAAACATTTCTAAGCTAGATAATTAAGAAAAATATAAAACTCTTTTCTTATTATATGGTTGGGATATTCTTTGAGTGTCTCCATTCATTTTATTATTGGATGTTAAAAAAAAAAATATTATATTATCTAATAAATTACACCACGTTGAGTATAAAAAATAATATATGTGATTATTATTTCTAATACTTTATTTTATTAAGAGTTATTATACGTTATGAGTAGAGAAAAACTCAAATAAAGTACGTTTTCTAAAAAGAACTTAATTTATCTTGAACATATTATCAACTACTAATTAAGAGATTATAGAAATTATTCATATAACCAAACAACAATAGCTAGATAATGTAAGAATGAGAAAAAAACAGAATGCAAGAAAACAAATTTATCAAGATAATTTGACGATGTTAAACAGGTACAAGATAATATCCAAGATAATATCAAATTTGACATGTGAATATTTTAGTTTTGATTCTATTTTGAATTATTTAGATATTTATTTACTTGAAAAATACTTTATTAGACAAAATTGCAGTCTTTTTCTGTCTCATAGTATATCAAGATGTAACTCCCAAATACAAACACTTATAGATTAGTCTGATCTAACTTATTGTAATAAAACTTAGGACCCTTTTTCAATAAATATACTTTTGGCATTTTAATGACATAATGTAATAACTTATTAAGTTATATCATATTTATCTCAACTAGTAATTTATACACATCATTTAAACAAATACAAATAAAAAAATAATAAATTATTTAGATAATTTTCTTTTATCAAAATTTATTAAAATACTTAATTTTACTTACTTTTATTATTATTTCATATGTATTTTTTCTAATTATAAAAAAATTAATTTTTAAAACAAGAACTTTAGATAAATAATTAGATCAAGTAAATAAAATAATAAAAATACAAATTGATAAAGAGAATCAGTGTATAACTGAAAACAAATAACATAGCGCATAATTAAAGACAGATTAAATAACATAAATAATTAAATAAATAGAATTAGTGTATAAGTAGAGCTAAATAACATAAATAAATTAATAAATAGGACAACAGATAAAATAAATAATATGAATATAAGATAACTGAAATTAAATTAAATATCATAAATACTGGAGATAAAATAATAATAATAAATTAAAATATATAAATAATAAATATAATCAGGAATAAAAATTAAATAAATATGAAGATAATAAACAAATAGGACATCCTATAAGTAAATTAAAAAATATAAATAAATTAGATCAAAATTAATTATGATCTGAAGAGGGAGATATGATTTTGTTTTAGTGTTATGAATAGTTAAAGATAGAATTTTCAAGGACAAATATATAATTACTATATATATATGTGTTAATGTAGAAGTTAATTTTAATTTATAATAAATCTTATTTGACTTTTTGTCATAAAAATGTTTACATTAAAAGGTTGTTTTTATGAATTTAATGCATTTAAATATTTAGTTCTTAGTTTTTTTTATTGAGAATACTAGTTTATGAAATTTAAGATATTTCTTGATATTAAAAGATATTTTAAAAAGTTGTTTTTTTCAATAATTTTAAAATGAAACCGGTCTAATATCATGTTGAATTATTCAACTGATTAAAATAAATAATAATAATAACAATAATAATAACAAAAAAATAATATATAAATTATTAATTAAATAAAAATAATATAATAATTTGTAATACTAAAATTTAATCTGAGAAATTGGTTATTTTCTATGATTAATATTCAAAATAAATATAAAAAAGTAATTGAAATATATCATAACAATGATGTTTTAAGAATATAACGTTGTTCAATTATAATAACAAGTGTATTTACAAAATAAAAATATGAAATAAAATAGAATTAATATAGTATAAAATTATGCAAAAATAGGATATAAAAATTAACGTGTATCAATCATTCTTAATATCGATTTATCATATACGAATACATAATATAATACATGATTTAGTAGATGAAAGTTTTATTTTGCTAAACTGAACTGAGTGTCACTCTTTCTTCCTGAATTCTTCTGATCATTATCTTTACGGTTACACCTTTATTAAAGACTCTGCTACAATCTCTTCTCTCCAAAACTATCTATTCTTAAATTTGTGAATTATGGTATTAGAACCACTTTATGTGTATTTTCGGAAGCTGGGCATTATAATTTTCACGAGCAATGGAACGTTGAATTGCTTTAACAACTCCTTCATAATAAGTTGCTGAGGGATGATAAGATAGTGATTTTTCTGAATCAAGGTGCATTACTTCCGCACTGAAACTTTTAAGAACTATAGACAACGAAATGTTATAGAGAAAGAACAAAACAAAGAGAAAGAACAAAACAAGAACAATAGATGAATAACTTGATATTATTGTTGCCATCTTAACATGTAAAGAAGTAAATAAAAATGTATATAATGTAGTGTGAAGAGTTCATTTAATGACTTTTACAAGAAAGGAAAGGATTTTATTCAATGTAGTAATTTTTTTAATTATTAGTCATTTAATTATGATAATTCTCAATAAATTTTTAACTTTTTTTTTGTAATAATAAGATTTGGTACTTAATCTCAAGAAATATATTTATTTCTTAATAATCTTTTAAATACATGTTGAGGTTCCAAGAGTAGTCATTTGGATTCAAACTCCGCATTTCTGTAAATTATTTCCTTATAGGTTCTGAATTTACTTTTTTATTGATCATATGCTGTAAATATCTAATAAATAAATTAATATAAATTAAAATTTAAATAATTCATATATATATATATATATATATATATTAAATTATAAATTAATTTTAACTTACAACACATTTTATTTTACCTTTTTTGCCATTAATATATATATATATATATATATATATATAATTTTATCAATTAATGCCTATCTAGCTAATAGGATTTATCTATTTTAGTAAAAAAATAGACAAATCATTTATTGACTATTTGGCATTTTTATTATTACCTTTAACAATTAATAAAAAAATTAATAATAATAATTAACAATAATGTAACAAAAAAATTAAAACATGTAAATTTATTTTAAATTAAAACAAAATAATAATAATGATAATGATAATAATAAGAATAATTTTAATTAAATTCATATGAATTTAATTTAAATAATAATAATAAGAAGATAATTTTAATTAAATTCATACAAATTTAATTTAAAGGATAATAATAATTATAGAAATAATAATTATAATTAAATTCATACAAATTAAATTAAAATAATAATAATAATATTTAGAGATAATAATGATAATAAATTTGTATGAAATCTTGGATTACATTTGTCCATTTGAATAAAAAATAATAATTTTTTTTCATTTTAGATATTAATGTGAAGAAGTATACTAAATTAGAAAAAAAGCTTAGTAAATGCTTCTAATAATTAGAATCAAATAGTTAAAAATACTGGAGGTATTAAGTACATAGAAACATTCAATGTCTTATAAGAAGGCACTGAGAATTATAATTTCATTAACTAAATTGTACGTGATGGTTACACATTATTCATCTTTTCTTATTGTCTTGTTTCTTTCCAGCATTTCTTTCTCAAAAGCTCTCAAAAATGGTTTTACTGTAAAACTAATCCACCGTGATTCACCAAAATCACCCTTCTATAATCCCTCAGAAACTCAATTCCAACGAGCTGAAAATGCTGTTCTTCGTTCCATCGATCGTGCAAATTATTATTCCATGCAAAATTCAAATGATGTTGAGACCACTGTGATACCAATCCCTGGAGAGTACTTGATGAGCTATTCAGTTGGAACACCACCGTTCAAAATCCAAAGCATAGTTGATACTGGTAGTAATCTTGTTTGGACGCAATGTCAACCTTGCACAAAATGTTTCAAACAAAACCAACGCATATTCAATCCTTCAAATTCAAGTTCATACAATCGAATGCCTTGTTCTACTGCCACTTGTCTGAGTGCACCAGGTGGTCACTGCAATGAGAACAAGGGGAACAAAGCGATAAGGGATTGTGCATATAAAATTTCCTATGGTGATGGATCAGTTTCAAAGGGAGACATTGCTATAGACTCCATTAGTCTATTTTCTACAAATGGTTCTCCTGTATCACTTCCCAACATTGTGATTGGATGTGGCCATGAGAACTTTGGAACCTTTCATCCTCAAGAGGGTGGCATAGTTGGCCTTGGAAACGGACCTCTCTCACTTGCAACTCAGTTACAACATATAACAAAAGGAAAGTTTTCCTATTGTTTGACACCAATGTTTGAAGGAAAAAGACAACCTAGCAAACTCCATTTTGGAGATTATGGAGTGGTTTCTGGTAATGGGGCGGTTACAACCCCTATAGTCCCAAGAAAAAACAAACCTTCCAAGTACTCCTTGGTCTTGGAAGCATGGAGTGTGGGAGACAGAAGAATAGGGTTTCCAAACAACGGTAAAGAGGGAAACATCATAATTGACTCAGGTACGCCACTCACTGTTTTGCCGAATAATGTTTACAAAGAGTTGGAATCAGCAGTGGCAAATAAAATTAATCTAAACCGTGTTAAGGGAATAGCATCTTTGAATTTGTGTTACAAAATTCAACGTGGTCAAGACTATGCAGCCCTAATACCACAAATCACAGCACATTTTAGAGGTGGTGCAGATGTGGTATTGAATTATCTCAACGCCTTTGTGAAGGTGAGGGAAGAGGTAATATGTTTGGCTTTCCGTGCTTCTCCAACAACATCCATCTTTGGGAGCTTGGTACAACAAGACCTTTTAGTTGACTATGACCAACTAAAGAATACAGTGACCTTTAAGGCCACAGATTGTAGCAGGAATGGTTTAAATCCTAAACCCTTTCACTAAAATGAAAGAACATGTATTTTCATATATTCTATCAATAAAGAATTAGTTTTTCCTCTAAAATTTTATCAATACTTATTTGATTATTTTGTAATTATATGTAAATCCTTTGAGTATCCATAATCTACCACAGACATTTGACATAATAGTAATCACAATAAAGTTGTTGCAAAGAAATATCATTAATTTCAAATAAATAACATTCTAATTAAGTACTATTATACAGTCATATTCGGTCTTTAATTTTTTTTTCTTTAAGCCACATATTGTACCACAAAGTTATAAATTGTTGTTTGTTTAGGATTTCAGATCAATCAAGTAAAATAGAAAAACATGTATTCCCACTATTAATTATGTTCTATGAATAAAAAATAAGAATCTTTTCTAAAATTTCATTATACTTGATTATTTGTAATTACAAAATATATATATATATATATATTACGTTCGCATGTACGTGACACATACACATATTTTATAATAATTTTATATTTTTTGTAACTTAGCAAAATATTGTATGTGAAGGGGGAATATTATAAGTGAAGGTTTGAAACATAAAGATTTAGGATTCTGGAAGTTATCAAATAAGCTTAATGCAAAGATTATTTTCTTAAACTCTTTACAATTTATGTAGTTGTAAAATTTTTTATAAACATCTTATAATTTTACAGTCCTATAAGAAGGCACTAACAATTACAATTTCATTAACTAATTTGATTATTCTCTCATGTAAGTAGTGACAATGGTTCCATGTTATTCATCTTTTGTTATTGTCTTGTTATTTCTTTACAACATTTCTCTCTCAAAAACTCTTAAAAACGGTTTTAGTATAGAACTCAATGACTTGTTTGTGAGTTATATGTTAGTTCTAATAACTTTCTAGGCATTTTTTAATCATAATTAATATAATTTCTCAAACATTCATAATTAATATATATTTATATTTTTTGATTTTTTATTTATATTAATATTTTCATTTTATTTAATTACTATATTTTTAAAAACTACTTGATTTATCTTTTAGTATTATAAAATATAAAATATTTTTAAAATAAAAGTTTAGTTACAGAAATTTAAAATTTTCTTAATTTTTATAGCATGTTACAAGAGTTTACTGAATTTGTGGAAAGACATTAAGGATTGTTATCACAGGATTGAAATACTCATTTCATATTTCAATTTAATTATTGTCTTTAATAAAAAAAAATTATTACAAATTTCATCAATAGTAAAAGAATATCATATATGTTCAAACAATATAAACCTATTGACTTTGGAATATTTCTAACAATAAACAACCATTCCTGTATTACTTGTTCTTTACTTGATCTTAGAAGCATTGGGTGTCGGAGATAGAAGAATATAGAGTTTGAAAACATTGGTAGTGAAGAGGGAAACATAATAATTGACTAAGTACAACACACTTTTTTTTCTAAATGATGTTTACACAAAGTTGGAATCAAGAATGGGAGATGAAATTGATCTAGAGCGTGTTGATGGACCAATATCTTTCAAGCTGTACTACAAAATTTAACAATATCGAACCCTAATACCAAAAATCACAGCACAATTTAGAGGTACAAATGTGGTATTGAATTGTATCAACACCTTTCTCAAGATGGCTGAAGAGGAAATGTTTGGCTTTTCATCCTTGTTTGATTATTTATAATTACAGTAGATGCATACATATACACGTGCACACACATACATCAATTTAAGACACATACATCGAATATAAACCTATTCACTTTGAATATTTCCAACAATAATCAATCATTCCTTTACTACTTGGTCTTGGAAGCATTGAATGTTAGAGATAGGTGAAAAGAGTTTTAAAATATTGGTAGTGAAGAGGGAAACATCATAATTGACTCAACTCAATTACAACACTCACTTTTTTTGCCAAATAATGTTTACACAGAGTTGGAATCAATAAAGAATTAGGGTTTCCTCTAAAATTTTATAATACTTGTTTGATTATTTGTAATTAAACTACACACACAAATCAGTATATATCCTTTGAGTATTCTCCATCCATAATTTACAATAAAGTTTAGGATTTAAGGTTTAGGACACCCACACCCACGCCTGTACACGCGCGTATGTATACACTTTGTAATAATTTTATGACTTTTATAATGTAACAAAATTTTCTTTGTGAAGTTTCGTAACAGGGAGCCTTAGGGTTTTGGAAGTTATCATATAAGTTTGATGTAAAGATTCTTGTCTTAAACTCTCTATACAATTTATGTGGTTGTAAGATTTGTAAGATTTGTGTATAAACATCCTATAATTTCATAGTCCTATAAGAAGACACTGACAATTACAATTTCACTACAATTTCATTAACTAATTTGTTTATTCTCTTATCTCGTGTAGGTGATGATGATGGTTATATGTTATTCATCTTTTCTTATTGTCTTGTTATTTTTTTACAACATTTCTCTCTCAAAAGCCCTTAAGAATGGTTTTATTGTAGAACTAATACACCGTGATTCACCAAAATGACCCTTCTACCGTTCCACAGAAACTCAATTCTAACAAGTTCAAAATATTATTCTTCGTTTCATCCATCGTGCAAATCATTATTCCATACAAGGTTCAGATAATGTCGAGACAATTGTAATACCAGTTTCAGGAGAATACCTGATGAGCTATTTAATTGAAACGCACAATTCCAAATACTAGATATAGTTGATATTGGTAGCAACATTGTTTGGATGCAGTGTCAACCTTATACAATTTGTTACATATAAAAACCCAATGTTTGATCCTTCAAATTCAAGTACATACAATTGTATCCCTTCTTCCGTTGCTACTTGTGTGGCTTTGCTAGCTGCTTATTGCTATTGGGACAATGGGACGCATTGTGCATACAAAATTAGCTATGGTGATGGATCTTGCTATCGGCTGCATTACTCTATCTTGTCCATATGGTTTTTCTATACAACTTTAACTTTCCAATACTGTGATTTGTTGTGGCCATGAAAACACTAGAACCTTTGATGAGAATGAATCTAACATAGTTGGCCTTGGAAATGGACCTCTCTCACTTGCAACTCAGTTAAGACCTAAAACAAGAGAAAATTTTCCTATTGTTTGACACAAATGTATGAAGGGAAAATGCAATCAAGCAAACTCCATTTTGGAAATGTTGGAGTGGTTTCAATCCCTATAGTCCCAAACAATAGAATTGAGTGTGAGAGACAAAAGAATTGAGTGTGAGAGACAAAAGAATTGAGTTTGAAAGCAACAGTGAAGAGGAAAATATCGTAATTGACTCAGGTACAACACTCACTTTTTTTCCAGATGATGTTTACACAGGGTTGGAATCAGCAATGGTAGATGAAATTGATCTAGAGCGTGTTGATGGACAAATATCTTTGAAGCTGTGCTACAAAATTCAGCGTGATCAACAATATTGAACCCTAATACAAAAAATCAGCACATTTTAGAGGTGAAAATGTGATATTGAATTCTATCAACACCTTTCTCAAGATAGCTGAGAAGGCAATATATTTGACTTTTTGTCCAAGTTCATCAGCACCCATCTTTGGGAGCATGGCACAACAAGACCTCTTGGTTGGCTATAACCAACAAATGAATACAATGACCTTTAAGGTCACATATTGTACCACGGAGTTACAGATTGATATTTGTTTAGGATTACAGATCAATTAAGTAAAATGGAAGAACATGTATTCTCGTTGTTTATTATGTTCTATCAATAAAGAGTAAGGATTTCCTCTAAAATTTGATCATACTTGTTTGATTATTTGTAATTAAACTATATATATCTCGACACACACGTCACTATATTTCCTTTGAGTACTCTGTATACATAATCTATAATACTCCAAAGTAGTTTAAGGTTTAAGACACACACAACCACGTGCGTGTGCATGCGTGTGCGTGCAAGAATACACACACTTTGTAATAATTTTATATCTTTTGTAATGTAATGAAATATTCCATATGAAGGTTCGGACCAGAGAAACTTAGGGTTCTGGAAGTCGTCATGTAAGCTTGATGCAAAGATTATTGTCCTAAACTCTCTACAATCGATGCAGTTGTAAGATTTGTGTATAAACATCTTATAATTTCACAGTCCTATAAGAAGGCACTGATAATTATAATTTCATTAACTAAAGTTTGTTTATTCTTTGTGTACGTAGTGATGATTGTTCCACATTATCTATATTTTCTTATTGTCTTGTTATTTCTTTACAACATTTCTCTCTCAAAAGCCCTTAAAAGTGGTTTAAGTGTAGAATCAATCCACCGTGATTCACCAGAATGATCTTTTTATTGTTCCATACAAACTCAATTCCAACGAGTTAAAAATGTTGTTCTTCGTGCAAATGATTATTCCTGTTCAAATGATATCGAGACCATTGTAATATATACACATACATATCAGTAGATAAGTACTCTCTATCCATAATCTACAATAGATTTTAGAGTTTAAGTTTTAGGCAACATACGCACGTTTGCATGTATACACATGCACACACACTTTGCAATAATGTTGTATCTTTTGTAATGTAACAAAGTATTCTATGTGAAGGTTTGAAAAAGAGAGTCTTAAGGTTTTGAAGGTTACCATGTAAGCTTGATAGATTATTGTTCTTGACTCTCTATAATTTATGAAATTGTAAGATTTGTGTATAAACATTGAAATACTTATTTTATATTTCCATTTAATTATCTTCTTTTTAATAAAAAAAAAAATTACTACAAATGTCATCAATTATAAAAAAATATCATATATTCAAACAATCACTTTAAATATTTATTTTTAATTCACAAAAATTCCAATAAAGATATAAATAAATCGTGAGATTGTTCACAATGAATTTTACCTGCGCATAGGTGGGAAACATATCACAACATAGAATAAATCTGCAAGAAATCAAATTTTTGCATTATATTAAAAATATTTGAAAAAGTTATATTTTGAATTTTAAAATATAAGCGGTCTAATGATTCAAGACATTATGTTGAATTATAATTCAACTGGTTAAATAAAATAAATAATAATAATAATTAAATTAACAATAAGAAAATAATATATGAAATATTAATTAAATAAAAATAATACAATAGTTTTATAGTACTAAAATTTAAAGTGAAAACATAGTTATTTTTTATTATTAATATTTAAAATAAATATAAAAAGCAATTGAAATATATCATAACAATAATGTATTGATAATATATAATCTAAGTAGATGAGAACTTTATTTCTATAACTTTATTCTGTCAGGTTGAGCTGGGTGTCACTCTTTCTAAAATTTTCTGAGCATTATTTTTATGGTTTGACCTTGAAGATGATTTATCTTCAAGTTTGTGGATTTTGGTATTATAGCCGATTCAATTGTATCTATGTTGAAATAATCAGCAACAGGAGATTCAACTATGTCTATGTTGAAATCATCATCAACAAGAGCAATATCGGGTTGAACTGAGTGTCATTCTTTCTAGAATTTTCTGACCATTATCCTTATGGTTTGACCTTGAAGATGATTTATCTTTAAGTTTATGGATTTTGGTATTATAACCGATTCAATTATATCTATGTTGAAATAATCAGCAACAGGAGATTTAACTGTGTCTATGTTGAAATCATCATCAACAGGAGCAATGGAGGAACGTTGAAGTGTTCTGGCAAGACGTTGATAATAAGTTAACGAGGGATGATAAAACGGTGATTTTTTTAAATCACGGTATATTATTTCCACACTAAAGCCTCTAAAAGCACTAAAAAGTGAAATGTTGGAAAGAAACAAGAAGAATAAATGAATAACTTGACATAATTGTTATCATTCTTAACATGCAAAGATGTGAATAAAAATCTGTATAATGAAGTGTGAAGAGCTCTCTTAATGGCTTTTATAAAGAAGAAAAAGATTTTATACAGTGTAGTGAGTTTTTAATTATTATTCATTTAATTATGATAATGTAAAATAAACTTTTACTTAGTTAATATATTTTTATAAAAAGGAAATAATTAATATATTAAATAAAATAAATATTTAATAAATAATTAATAAATCATTTAATAAATTATTAATAAATAATTAATATATCATTTAATAAATATTTAATAATTTAAAAATCAAATATTTAGGTTTATTTAAGTTCCCTTGTTTTGTAATAGTTTTAATTTTGTTTCCATATAGGTTCTGAATTTACCTTTTATTCATTTTATATGCTGTAAATGGTTATTTTTATATGTGAATATTTTAATTAATTAAATAAATAGATCACATAATTAAGTATTATATAAACTAATAAAAAATATTATTTTACTTGTTAATATTTAATTAATTATTTAAGTTCGATGTTGAAGAGGAGGGTATGATTTACTGCTACGAGTGGTTGTATTAAGGATAGAATTTTTACGAACAAATATATAATTAATATATATATATATATATATATATATATATATATATATATATATATATATTAATGCGTAAATGAATTTTAATTTATAATAAATCTTATTTCATCTTTTTTGTCATAAAATTGTTTACACTAAAAGATTATATTTTTTATGAATTTTATACATTCCAATATTTAATTAAATAGATCACATAATTAAGTATTATATAAAATAATAAAAAATATTGTTTTATTTATTAATATTTAATTAATTATTTAAGTTCAATGTTGAAGAGGAGGATATGATTTTTACTGCTACGAGTGGTTGTATAAAGGATAGAATTTTTAAGAACAAATATATAATTAATATATATATATATATATATATATATATATTAATGCGTAAATTAATTTTAATTTATAATAAATCTTATTTCATCTTTTTTGTCAACAAAATTGTTTACACTAAAAGATTAATTTTTTATGAATTTACTACATTCAAATATTTAGTTCTTAGCTTTTAATTGAGAATACTCGTGAAAGAAATTTAAGATATTCTTTTATATCAAAAAATATTTTAAAAAGTTATTTTTTCGATAATTTTAGAACGAAACCGGTCTAATGACTCATTATACCATGTTAAATTATGATTCTACTGATTAAAATAAATAAATAAATAATATAATAATAATAATAATAACAACAATTAAAACATTAATTAAATAAAATAATAGTTATATAATACTATTTTTTAAAGTTTAAACATGGTTATTTTTTATTAATAATATTCAAAATAAATATATAAAAGCAAAAAATGAAATATATCGGAATAATGATACAATAATTAATTAATTAAATATATCAAACAATTAAGTATTACTTAATTATATATTATTAGATTTGTCAATATTTAATTAATTATTTAGATTTAATATATGATGTTGAAGAGGAGGATACGTTTTTTTTTTATTATTGTGAATGATTGGGTTAAGAAGGTAGGGGAAACAAAAATCAACTATCTGATAACTCAGAGGCCACATGCAAGCTCAGAAGATAGGGGAAACGAAAATCTAAAACAGACTCGAAGAGAAGAGGATAGAAAATAAACTTACTCTAACGGAGATTCTAATCTAATAAACTTGCTCTATTCTCCGCCACGAGTCCAACGGTGAGCTTCGAGAAATTGATGAGAGACAGAAATAGAGGCTTAGAAAGAAGTTAGAAGAAAGGGAAGTCCGGAATTTTAGAGAGATTGTGGGTTAAATAGAAATAATACTTGATTACTTACTTTTTCTAAAAATAGGTGTTTTTATTTTAATAATATAATAATGAGTTGTTCATTCCACTTTTACCACATCTACTCAGATGACAAATTTTATAAATTGTTACAAATAATGTAAATAAAAAATAAAACAATATATAATTCAAAATAAAATAATTAATAAAATACAAATAAATTAATTAAAATTAATATAAAAAAAGTTTAACTTCACTTCACATTACCTTACCTTTAATTAAAGTACTAAATTAGAATTAAAACTAAAAGTATTTTTAAAAAAATTGAAATTTATTTCAATCCTTTTATGGTAAATTACCTTCTCTTTCAATCCCTCACTCCCACTTTCACTTTCTTATCTCTTTCTCTTTTTCTTTATCGCTCTTTGGTATCTTTTCTTCCATTCCATTTTATTTAGATGTAAAAATTTGTTTTTTCTTTTAATTTTTTAGAAAAGTTATTTTTCTTATAGAGCCTAGAGGCCGAGAATAATAAATGTTCTTGTGGAGCCTTGAGGTTGAGAACAACACTTCAAGGTGTTTCGTCTCTCTACTACTCTTTAATCTCCGGTTATTGGGACAACGAGGGAGGTACCTGCAGAGGACACTCCGACGCTCAAGTCAGTGTGAATTGGCATAGGAAAAACATATCTTTCTCTCTTCTCTTGCTCACTATTTATACTAACATGTGTAATGATTGTTTTCTTAACCAGGAGAAGGTGTGTAGTCTCTTTTGTCGAAGGTACTACTCTTTTACTGCAAGTTGTGTCAAGATAAGACGTGTAGCTTCCCTAGTCAAAGAAGTTGCCCCTTTTTCTACATGTTGTGTCAAGAGAAGATGTGTAGCTTCTCATGTCAGAGCAGTGGAAGTTGCACAACTTACTCAACCTTACTCTTGTTAGAAAGGAATGCGCCATTCATTGGGATCTGTTTCTGTGTCAGATGTTAGACACTTGTTCCCAATGCAAGGGAAATGGAGAGATTGATTTATTAAAAGTTGTCGAATGCTTGTCGGCCTATGTGTATTCTGTAATAAGTAGCTTGCGGGTGTGGCTGATAACTTGTCATCTTGAGAGCCGCCATGTTCTTGAATGGCCGCATAGTACACTAGCCTCCTAAGTTCGAGTAGTCTTTTAGACTACAAAGAGTTTTAATGAGTGAATGTTGTCGGCCATACTCTCTGATGACTACATAGTACACTAGCCTCCCAAACTCAAGTAGTCTTTTAACTACAAAGAGTTTTAAGAAGTGAATATTGTCGGTCATGCTCTCTAATGACCGTATAGTGCACTAGTGAATGTTGTCGGCTGTGCTCTCTGATGACCATATAGTACATTAACTTCTCAAGCTCGATTAAGCTTTTGACTATAAAGAGTTTTAAGAAATAAATGTTGTCGGTCATGTTCTCTGTTAGTCATATCTATTATTAAAATGTTGTTTAAAGTTTAAACACGTTATTTTAAATTTAAATCACATTTTTTTACTTTGTTTAACGTAAAAAATAGTTTGTAATAAAATACCAAATTGATCTATCTGTTACATTGATTTAGTATATGCAACATTTTTAAGTGCTTTAGATTGTCAATTACGAAGAGTCTTCCATTTTAAAATTATACCTTATTCTTGAGAAGATGAAATATAAGTTTGAAAATCAATTTATAATTTTGTAAAAGTAAAGGGAGTCTTCGCCCAAGGGTTTCAATTCAAGTCATCACATGAGACTCATGGCTTGCCCCAAGCACATTAGCACCACGCAACCTTTTTCTGAAGTTTAGAAATTTAATAATTCATGAGTTTAATATGAGTTGGTTGGAGATATAATTATTAGAAGTGACTTTTTACAAATAGTTAGTTTGTAAGATAAGATTTGTATTTATTTATAGATTAAAAATTTTTTTTCTAGTAAATATAGAATCTTTAAAACATCTTATAGGCTACGCTGGTTAAGACTCTTTAACTCGTGAATATGAGATTCAACTCGTATAAGATAATATTTTATTCCCTCAAACTAAATTCAACAACATTTACTGACTACATTTTGTAGGCTTAAAAGAGACAGTTTGTTTATGAAGATCATATCCAACTAAGAAGTTCGTTTGAGCCACGTTTCCATATATGTAGACATCAGAACTTGCACGGAAGGCCAAGCATATTATCCCATCTGCAACCTGAAGAAAAGTGTTGGAAGGTTGCAACTTCAAATCTGCCCCTCTGAAATGTGCTGTGATCACTGGTAAACCTTGTTCATCACCAGAATTACTTGCAAAGCACAGGCTCAAAAACCCGTGTGGGTCATTAGCACGTTCTAGCTTAACAGCATCTGCCACTGCAGATTCCAACTCTGTGTAAACATCACTTGGCAAAAGAGTGAGTGTTGTCCCTGAATCGATTATGATGTTTCCTTTTGAACCAGAGGAAGAGCCTCCAAAAGCTATTTTTTTGGCTCCAACACTGAATGATTCTAGGGTTAGATAGTAAAAGATCTGATCCTGTTGTTGGGTCATAGGGGTTGAGACAGTGCCCTCCCCAGAAACCACAGCATCATCTCCAAAACTGAGTTTAGATCGTGAAGCCAGTGGTCCTAAACAATAGGAAAACTTTCCCTGAATGGTAGAACTCAGCTGAGATATAAGAGAGGAAGATCCACCAGAAAGACCAACTATACCAGAACCACTGGATTGAAAGGTCCCAGTGTTGTCATTTCCACACCCTATGACAGTGTTAGGAAATTGCACAGGAGAACCTTTGGTGGAACTTAGGGTTAGGGTTTCCACACTAACATCTCCTGAAGAGTGTGATCCATCGCCGTACCTAATAGTATATTCACATTTCCTTCCATCTTCTGAGCAAGAGTGAACCCTTCCCACAGAGAGACATTGCTTAGAAGAACAAGGTAGGTTTTTGTAGGTTTTGGATTTTGCAGGGTCAAATATAGGCATGTTTTGTTTGTAACAGTCTTGGCAAGGTTGACACTGCATCCAGATCACGTTGCTGCCAGTGTCAACTATACCTAGAACTTCAAATGGTGGGGTTCCAACTGAATATTTCATCAGGTATTCACCTCTTTCGTCTACTATAGTGGTTTGAGCATTGTCTAGGGAAGCAGAAGGTTTGGTGAAATGATTCACACGAGCAATGGAACGTTGAATTGCTTTGGCAACTCGTTGATAATGAGTTTCTGAGGAACGATAAAACGGTGATTCTTCTGAATCACGGTGCATTATTTCTACACTAAAGCCTTTCAGAGCTTTAGAGAACGAAATGTTGCAGAGAAAGAACAAAACAAGAACAATAGATGAATAACTTGACATCATTGTTCTCATGTTTAACATACAGAGAAGTGAATAAAGATCTGTATGATGAACTGTTAAAGAGTTCTGTTAGTGCTTTTATAAGGAAGGAAAGAATTTTAGTCAATCGAATTATTTTTTTTAATTATTATTCATTTAATTACGATAATTCTTAACAAATTTTATTTAAATCTTATATTCTTAATTTGTTTATAACCTATTTAATTAAGGAAAATTCACTTTTAGTTACCTAATTATAGATAATTTATTTATTAATCTTTTAAATACATGTTGAGCTTCCACGTGCGTAGTCATTTGGATTCAAACTCTTCAATGGAGTTGTTTTTCTTAATTGTTATTCATTTAATTATGATAAAGCTCAATAAATTTTATTTAATTATATTCTTAATTTGCTCATAACCTATTTAATTAAGGGAACTTGAATTTTAATTATCTATTATAAGTAATTTATTTCTTAATCTTTTAAATACACGTTGAGGTTCCACGTGTGTGGTCATTTGGATTCAAACTCTTAATTTCTGTAAATTATTTCTTCAACATTCACTTTTAATAAAAAGAATATGCATAAAATACATTATAATTTCATCTACACGTAAATCTGGACGCAAAAATCAGTATAAACATGCTTTTATTTTCTTTATTTATGAAATTATGAATATTAAGTTTTTTGTTTAATTAATTTATACAAATTAATTTCTCTGAAAAAAATAAAAGTTTTTTCTGCTTAATATTATGTTATTCAATAACTTTTTAAAAAAAGTGAATTATAAGAAGTCAATGTCTTCTGCGTTAATTTTTTGAAATAAATTCTTAATTATGAGTTTTTAGTCCAATAAATACCAAGTAGAAAATACTAATATTGTATAGGTTTATTGGGAATGAGTATTTTGGAACCTCTATTTACATATAAAACCAATATAAACACGAAACATATTAATTAATTAATTAAATATATCACATAATTAAGTATTATATTAAATAATAAAAAAATTATTTAATTTGTTAATATTTACTTAATTATTTAGGTTTAATATATGATGTTGAAGAGGAAGATATGATTTTGGTTTATTGCTATGAATGGTTGTATTAAGAATAAAATTTTCAAGAACAAATATAATTAATATATATATATATATATATATAATATATATATATATATATATATTAATATGTATATATATATATATATATATATATATATATATATATATAAATGTACAATTTAATTTTAAATTATAATCAATCTTATTTCACTTTTTTATGTCACAAAAATGTTTACCTAAAAGCTATTTTTTTTATGAATTTAATGCATTTAAATATTTTAGTCTTAACTCGCATCATTGTTCTCATTTTTAACATATATGATGAAGTGTTAAGAGTTCTCATAGTGGATTTTACAAGAAGGGAAAATATTTTATTCAATGGAGTTATTGTTTTTAATTATTATTCATTTAATTATGATAATTCTCAATAAATTTTATTTAAGTCTTATATTCTTAATTTGTTTATAACCTATTTAATTAAGGGAAATTCACTTTTAGTTACCTAATTATAAATAATTTATTTCTTAATCTTTTAAATACATGTTGATGTTCCACGTGTGTAGTCATTTGGATTCAAACTCTTCATTTCTGTAAATTATTTTTTCAACATTCACTTTTAATAAAAAAAAATATGAATAAAATACATTATAATTTCATCTACACGTAAATCTCGACGCAAAAAGCAGTATAAACATGTTTTTATTTTCTTAATATATGAAATTATTAAGAATATTAAGTTTTTTGTTTAATTAATTTATACAAATTAATTTTTCTGTATAAATTAAATTTTGTATATAAGTTAGGGTAACTTTATTACTCTCTATTTATATAATTTTTAAAGAAAAAAAAGATTATTTTTTCTAAAAAAATTAAAAGTTTTTTCTGCTTAATATTATGTTACTCAATAACTTTTACAAAAACTGAATTATAAGTAAATGTCTTCTGTGTTAATTTTTTAAAATAAATTCTTAATTATGAGTTGTTAGTCCAATAAATACCAAGTAGAAAATACTAATATGATATAGGTTTACTGAGAATGAGTATTTTGGAACCTCTATTTATATATAAAACCAATATAAATTAAACACGAAACATATTAATTAAATAAATAAATATATCACATAATTAAGTATTATATTAAATAATAAAAAAATATTTTTTAATTTTTTAATATTTACTTAATTATTTAGGTTTAATATATGATGTTGAAGAGGAGCATATGATTTTGGTTTATTGCTATGAATGGTTGTATTAAAAATAAAATTTTCAAGAACAAATATAATTAATATATATATATATATATATATATATATATATGCGCGCGCGCGTAATTTAATTTGAAATTATAATCAATCTTATTTCACTTTTGTTTGTCACAAAAATGTTTACCTAAAAGCTATTTTTTTAATTTAATGCATTTAAATATTTAGTTATTAACTGGAATACTATTTTAGGAAATTTAAGATATTTCTTAATATTAAAAAATATCTTAAAAGGTAATCTTTTCAATAATTTTAAAATGAAACGCGTCTAATAATTGAAGACATCAGGTTGAATTATGGTTCAACGGGTTAAAATAAAAAAAAAATAATAATAGTAATAATAATTACAATAAAAAAATAATATATAAAATATTAAAATCTTGATAGTTAATGTTAAATACTAATTATATTAATTTAATTAGTTACTAAATTTAATAATTATTTATATTTTATAGTTGTTTAATAATTAAAACTTAATTTATTAATTATTTCGATTATAATTACTAATTATTTTATTTTAAAAATGATTATTTTGAAAGCTTGAGCTACTCTTGACTCATAGTTGCATTATTTATAGTAGCTGCCAACTATGATTTAACTATGCATTAACTGTGGCTAATTGATTCAAACAAACTTATTATGGATTGTTGGAACTTTGACTTGTGTTAAGAGAGAAGTCAAATGTAGTGTTTAACACCGTTACTGTGGTGGTGATAATATGCTCACAAGATTAAGTGAGTTTTTCCTTTTGTTTTTGTGTGTGTGGAGAGTTAATATTGGATGAAATTAAGGAAGGCAGATTCAAAAACATGGCAAAGACTGAGCCAAGGGATGAAATTAAGAAGGTAGTAGTTGCACAGATGACCAAAAGAATTACAAGGGCAACTGATTTAGTAAATATGTCCAAATATTTAATAAGTGCTTTGGGTGGATTTCAACTTTTAGGAAATTTAAATATATGCAAATTGAGAAATTTTTCATTTCAAATAATATCATTTTTTTAAAATATCTTGTTGCAATAAAATAATCCAAATTTTTGAAATTTAACTTTTTATTTGAATAGAGTAGCTTAATTACCATAAAATAAAAATTTATTTTAATTTATATAATTAAAAGTTTAGAAATATCAATCGCTAATACTGTTTTTATTGATATTGGTTGATATTCCTTCTAAGTCAAAATTTATAAATTTTTTACTAAATGATTTCCGTTATTATCTTTTATAGTTATTTTTATTTCATTTGCCATTATTTACAATTATTTCACTTCATAAAAGTTTCATTTTTAAACTTTGTCAGTTGACATTATTATTTTTTTTAAGTTTTTTGAAAAATTCTTCTCACTAATATTCGTCGTTAATCATAATTAAGATGATAAAAGAATTTCAATAGATATTATAAAAGTAATAATTGATTTAAACATAAAATGTAATTTTGACGATGTCACTTAAAAATTAGTTTTGCCGTTAAAAAAAAAAAAAACTTAAAAATTAGTTACAATGCACTTTGATATAAAAAGTAACTGTTAGTAGTATCATTTAAGAAAAATAATTTAAATTTAATAATGTTTTAGCGATTTTTATGTCAGAAGCCAACTCCACCGTAATCTGATTCTTCATAGAGAATTAGAGTTTTTTTCGCCGTGTATCTTTTCTTATTTGCATTTATTTCAGTAGGAGTACCTTAATCTTGTCATATTTTTTTTTATGGTGGATTGTGGATTGTAGTTTTTTTTTTTTTTTTTTTTTGGTTTTTTTTT
>Ga0209700_101708_pt1 | contig 45496 bp, 22 predicted proteins | sample SiratroredBW_FD_187528 | JGI IMG/M metagenome (GOLD analysis project Ga0209700, IMG submission 187528) | Root nodule microbial communities of legume samples collected from California, USA - Siratro red BW (SPAdes) (version 2) | ecosystem: Host-associated > Plants > Roots > Nodule | place: USA... | reverse complement strand
TGGATTAAATTGATTTTAATATAAAAAATATTACTAAAATTATTTAAAACATATCTTCTAAATTATTTAAAATTAAACATAAATCCTAAATAATGCAATAAAATCACAAATTTATTATTCTATTAAAATATATAATTTAGTCTAAATTATAATTAACTGAAATCTGTAAAAAAAATTTCTTACAATCTAAACTACTTTTTTTTATTGAAATTTACTGTTGTTTTTGTAATTATAAATTATTTTTACATTTTACTTAAATTGAAACTTTTAAAGTTATTAGTCTAAATTAAAATAGTTTGCGATGTTTTTTAAATTTACTTTTTTATTAATTCTCTTACTTAAAAAGTTAAATGTTTTTTTTACTATGTTTTGAAGAGATTAAATACAAATTTTTTGAATACTTATTTTATTTCTATAAAAATATTAATAAGTTATAATAAAAAATATATAAACAGTCTACTTAAATTGACTAAAATAAATGAAAGATATATTTAAATTTAAAATAAAGAATATTAATAGATAACATTTAATTAAAAGTAATTATTCAAAATTAAATACTCTTATCAACATATACATGATACCATTAAATGTTATAGATGTTTACAAAGGTATTTCGTAATTTCCACCTCATTTATGAGGGCTATTTTGTAATTTCAAGTTTCATCCCTTCAAATCTCTTCAGGTTAGAGAAGATGTCATCCTGCAAATCCATTCTTATCTATCCTCTCAAATTAGGTCAACCAAACTGCCTTCATCCCCTCAAATCCATCCTCTTGAATAGTTAATATTCTCAAATCAGTTCAACAAAACAGACACTTAATGTGAGAAGATATCTTTAAGAAAGAGAATGTAAAGAGAGATTAAAGAGGTATCTTTGGTAAAAAGAATGTAAATAGAGATCATGCATATTCAATTTAAATAAATCATAAATGAAATGAATTGGTGATCTTCTGTTTAATTCAAATCCTACGGCACAGAAATGGAGGATCCAACAATCCACTGTAATAATAATAAATTATTATTGTTAGTATAACTTGTTATTATTATTAAAAACAATTTCAAGTATATATCAAATATTATAAAAAAAATTTAGAAGAAAATTAAATATCTAAATTTTAATATACAGTGGGATACTCATCTTTAAAATAATAGTAATTAATATTCAGTACTGGTAAAAAATATATAGATAGTGGCCAGAATAGAAATGTTTTTTGAAATTTATATGATTAGATTGATTAGCAGTAGATATAATACAAAGAAAGTTATTTTAGATTTAAAAGTGACATAGTAAAATACATTTTAAATATGCGAGGGTCACAATACAACTTCTCCAATATCTTACATCCAATATAATTTTTGTAAAATTAAACTATCATTTATCATTATTTCTCAATCTGTTTATCTTGATATTCCTAACTAAACTTGCATAATCTAAAAATTTTGAAACTGATTTTAAATTTTTGAGTGAAAGTTGAGGTTTCATATTTACATTTTGTGATTCTTATATGGTGAGGTTGTGATGTCCATCTACCCAATTAGTTTTAGAGGATGCGGACTAATGTGAATGAGAGAACACACTTTTTTAGAAATATGAGCCCCAATTATTGTCTAAGTGTAGGTACAATGAGCCTAGCCATAAAATATTCAAATAGACCAAACCAGATATATGATTGATGAAGCCATGTTTTTGTCCCATTATAAATATATGTTTGGATGCAAAGTAAAGCCCAGTAACAAGTTTTTTTTAAAAAGCGCCATTCCTTTTTTATATTATTAAAATGGATAAATTTTTTAAAATTTTAAATTTAAACAATTCATGTTTAGAAGCACTATTTTTGTAAAAATTAGGATTTCAACCACGAATTTCACTCAAATCATTCGCATTGCATTAAAATCGTGTTTCTAAACACAATTTTTCTTTTTAATAAAATTGTGTTTTTCCATTTTTTTAAAATTTCTTTTATTGTGTTTCCAAGTACGATTTTAGTTTTTTTTTTTCCTTCAAAAATGCTTCATAACACTTCTTTGCTATTTTAAATTACATTTTTTCTGAATTTTAACATACTCAGACATAATAGCTGTCGAAAGCCTCTCCAATGCCAAATGCAAGCTAGAAGGGAAAAAATAAAGGGTGATTATAACAGTTTTAGCATCTTTTGCCAAAGGAAAGACTACAATTATGACTATATGCATAAGGGTCGTCTTATAGAAGTAGAAACATTTGATGGCAAAGTACAAAGCTTATAATGGGTTTTAGTGTAGAATAAATATAGTTCTAAACCCCTATTCAAAAATAACATTCATATTATACTTGCTTTTTTAATAAAATAATATTATTTTCAGTTGTAAAATGAATATAAATTCTCATTAAACTATCATCGTATCATTGCTATTTAATGTTATATATACAATCAAGCAATTTAATTATAAAAGATATGTATTTATAAGATAAAATCAATTTACATTATATAAATTAGATATTTTTTTTATAAGTTGATTTTATAAATATAAATTAGATTTATTAACTGAATCGTTATAAAATTACTTATTAATATTTAATTTTAAATAATATATAAATATTTCAATATGATAGAAATATTTTAAAAACTTTACATCAACTAAAAATAAAATTAATTTACTGGATAAAAATTAAAATCAATTTTTATAACTAGTTTATTATGTAATTTATTATGATGAGTGAAAATTAAATTAACTTCTTAATTATAAAAAAACATTAAAATCAATAAAAAATCATTGGAGTAAGTACAGTTGATTTGAAATGGTACCAATGTGTCTGGTGAGCATCAAATGCATTAAACACATGCAAGAGTTGCTTACCAAAAAAGAATAACACCACTTTCATAATAACATAACTACTATCACAAAGAAATTCTCGGAATATTTATGTTATAGAGAAGACAAAGTGCCCCACTTCATCAAACTTAATTATTGTTTGACTTGACTGTATATAAAATAAAACAGAATTTCATATTAGTCTACAAATCAGCAACTTTAGCTTTTGTCCATTTGCATTTTTATTGGAGTATATATTCTTTTATATATGGGATACTGTTAATTTGTTGCGTTGCACAGATTCATGCACCAGTAACATAAAGAAGGTTAATTGAATTCTTCATTAATTAGCAGTGGTAAATACTATTATTTTATCCTAACCTGTAATTACTAGCATTTATTTTTCAGTTAATCCACTATCAGATTTGCTTCAACTTAAATGGCACTCCGAAAGTGACGTAATTAAACATTAGTTTCTTCTGCAGAAAAAAATTTAGCAGATTTCAAATCTACGTATCACCTGGTTTATTTAAAATAAAAAAAATTATTTTTATGAGTAGGAATTGAATAGATGAATTTTACGATAACTCTCCATCAATCCCTTAACATTTATTTATTTATTTTTGTATTATAAGTTAAAAAAAAATCATCTTTATATATAAGTTAAAAAATCATCTTTTTTTAATTAAATATCTACTCTTATAATTGTCCAGAAATTATCTAAGCCAACTCAAAATTACAATTTTTTATTCATTTCGTTTAATCTACCATCTTTATCTTTATCTACAATAACTTGAGTTACGTTAAATTTTTAAACAGAAATTATCAACAGGAAAAGTTAAAAAGAAAATCATGTACTACAATTTAAACCATTCATCATCATATAATTAATATTTGTAAATATACTTATTTATTATATATTTTGATTACTTATAATCCATGTATCATATGAAATATAAAGGACAAAATATGTATTTTTGAAAGAACGGACTAAGCCCTAAATGTTAGAGTATGAATAAAATAAGTTATTTATTATGTATATACAATATTATTTTATCAAATAATATTGGATATGTGAAATAAGATATCTTAATCTTGTAGAAGTTTTGAATTTTAAATTACAAAATGTAATAATAAAAATATTATTAAATAGAAAGTTTGTTATGAATACAAAAATTAAATTTATCTATTTTTAATATTATTCATTATATTTTTAAATATACTAATATATAGTAATTTAAGTCCATAATTTACAAAATAAGATTCTCGCGTTTCTTTAGTAACTCAACTCTCTCCATCAGAGTGCTTGGTGAATAGGAAAAATAAGTAGGTAAGACAAAATAGATAAGTAAAGTGAAAATAAATATCAAGTAATATGAAAATTAAACGTGTTTAATTGAAAAACAAAACAAAAGAGAGATCAACAAAAATATATGAGAAGTAAAATTGAGTCTCTCCATTTGTTAACATTATATATTTCCTTCTATTCCATCTGACATACAGATATATTCTTCTTCTCCTCTCTGTAAAGTCATACTCAGGGTTAGACATTTATATATTATATTTTTCACTTTACTTGGATTTCAGGTTATCTTCTATATTAATTTTGGATTATTTAATGCGAAGGTGTCTAAATAGTACTTTAACTATGTCAAATGGATATGTTTGGCGACATAATAGTCATCGGACATGTATTTGACACTTGTCAAATGACTGCTTGATGGCATGATAATCATATGACGTTTTTTGTGATAGAACATATTTTTAAAATATTAAAATAAGAATGTAACACATTTATACATATTGAAAACAAAAACAAATATGTTATAAGACAAAAATAAAAAATATTAACTGCATGGATTGCATGGCATCATCAATTAATTTAGTTTTCATTAAAAAAAATGAAATTACAGGAGTTGACTTTCATCGACTCAATCAATTCCAGACTATAGTCATATTTTAAAGAGAAAATTATTTGAAAAATTTAAAAATAATTAGTAAGAACCATAACTCATTTTTTAAATTTAAATTTATTTTAAGGATAAAACTTAAGAATTTAATGTAATGTGTCCTTTTATATATATATTATTTGATGTTTTAAAATTAAGTACGTGACTATGTAGATATGTTATTGTTATTTTTTTTATTTGTTTTTGTTTTAAATTATTAAAATATTTTTAATTTATTAGGTTATTTAAATAATTTTCATTTTTCTTTTTAATATTTAATTTGATTTAATTTGTATAACTATTGTCTTGTTTCACAATTTTTCATTATTTTTTAATCGTACAATTTATTTGATATCTATCAAGTTCATTAAGTCCTTAAGGTATTTTTTCTTTTAGTATAATTTTTATTATACTTTTTCTTTTGTAATTTCATTCAAATAATATATTACATTTAAAGAAATACAACCATCAATTTCATTGAATTAATCATTTTTAAGACATACATTTCATCATTTTATACTCCTCTTTAATATTTTATTTATTTATTATGTTTTGTCACGTGAGAATGTCTAACTTTTAATTTTGAATGTTCAATCATGTAAATCATTAGTTTATTAGTAATTTAGACAAGTTTATATTCTATTTTTTATTTGTTTTATAGTTTCGTTTCATTATTCATTCTTTCATAACATAATATTTCATTTTTTTCTTAAGTATTTGACTCGTTTGATATCGAGTAAGTTTACTCATCCTCAATCTAATTTTTTCTTTTAAACATTTACAAGAAATAATAAATATTTTTGTTGTCACAAAATTTCAATTATGTGTGATAATTTACTTTTTCTTATAATTACTCTACTATAAGATTTGTACAATTTTTTTCTTGATGTTTTGAAATTGAATAAAATAAAATGTCTTTCTTTGTTGTGGTTCTTATTTTGTTAAAAGGCTATTTAATTAAAATTTGAGACAATACTATGACGGGTACAAACTCAAGTACACATATATCTATTATCTAATGGGATGGACAATAGTAGAAAAACCACATTCTACATAAGGATAAAACGATGATTAAAATGACACTACGTTAAACAAAAATGCGGTGACATTTTTGAAATTAAGTGGAACTATACGCGCATAATAACCGTCGTAATATTCCCCTTGAGGGACACATGTTCAATTTTTAAATTAAAATGCTTAATTAAGAGGGATACTACAACGATTATTATGCACAATATCTCTTTGAGGGAGTGCTTAGATTTCAATTTTTATTTTAAAATGAGGAGATATTACTGCGGTTGCATTTCTGAACCGTCGTAGTATCCCACCTATTACGGCAATTCAGAGATCCAATCGTCGTAGTATCTCTTTATGTTTAAAAATTGGCTTTAGGGTTTAAAGGGGATACTACGACAGTTGGATCTCTGAACCGCCGTAGTAGGTGGGATACTACAGCGGTTCAGAGATGCAACCGTCGTAGTATCTATTGTTTTAAGCTTTGTCACAGTTTTTCTTTCAAGCTTTCACTATACATTCTCTGTCGCGTTGTCACCCTTTCTCCTTCGCGCCTTGTCGTCGTCGTTCCTCACCCCATTTTACTCCCAAACTTTGATTCACTCCTTACATTTTCTCAATGGCATTCATTCTTGCTTTGGTACCATTTGCATTTTCGTTTCATTTGCATCTTCATTTCACTCTTCATTTTCGTCATTGTCATTGGTTCCATTTTGTTGGATTTTGTTGTTTGCATTTTGTAGTGTTTATTTTTGCTCTGTCGCGTTCGTCTTGAGTTGGTGTCGTTTTCGTCTTGCATTGGTGTTGTTTGGTTTCAATCTTTGTGTTTGGTAGGTTCCATTTTTACTCTTGATCATTTGCTATACTGTGATTGTGGTTTTGGTGATTTCTTTTTGGTTCATTTGCATTTTTTTCATTTCAACTTCTTCCTGCGCGTCACCTTCGTCTACCAGAGGTATGTTTTCTACATTTTTGAAATGTTTGGACTGTTCACTATAAGCTTGTAGTTTTTTCTGTATTGAAATGGTTGTTATGTATGCTTGGATGTATATGTTTAGCGCGTGTTGGTATTGAGTCAGGGGATGTTCGATCCCTGACAATTTTTTCCTGATATATATCTTCATGAAAATGTGTTGGTATTGAGTCAGGCGATGTTCGATCCCCGACAAATTTTGTCTGATATATATGTTCATGAAAGCATGTTGGTATTAAGTGCGGAGATGTTTGATCCCCGAGAATTTGTGTATTGTTTGATATTTATGTTCATGATGGCATGTTGGTATTGAGTCCGGAGATGTTCAATCCCCGAACAATTTTTTATTTAATTTATGCCTTGTATAATATGTATGAAATTTTTTTTACTATACTTAGTCATGGATTGAAGTTGGATAAATGCAAGTCGAATCGGTGATGTGTATGAGAAAGGTGTTGAAGAGTTTTTACAATTTGCTAAGCGAAATGGAGAAAGAGTAAATAACAAATATTATTATTTGTGTGTGAATTGTTTGAATGAGAAAAGACTAGATATTGAGTTGATACGAGAGCATGTTCTTTGTGATAGTTTCTGAAGAGCTATACAACATGGACTTGGCATGGTGAAGTTATGGACCTACCATATATATCTACAACTAAATGTCAATATTCTAATTTATATTCTGAGGATTGCATGGAAGACATGATTCGTGATATTGGAGAAGATAGTTTCCACCAAGCACATATGTATGATTCAATCACAAAATTGTATCCCAATTGTTCAAGGTTTTCCCGTTATTCAACAGTATTGTGATTATTTAATATCAAGGCAAGAAATGGGTGGACTGATAAAAGTTTGACTGAATTGCTGAAATTGTTGCATGAAATACTTTCAGAAGGTAATACATTGTCAACCAGTCACTATGAGGCCAAGAAGATATTGTGTCCAATGGGTATGGAGTACCGAAAAATACATGTTTGTCCCAATGATTGTATATTGTATAGAAAAGAGTTTGAAGGATTGCATAAGCGTCCTAGATGCGGGGTATCAAGATACAAAGTAAAGGATGATGACGGTGATGAATATGACATGAAAAATGGTCCTCCTGCAAAAGTATTGTGGTATCTTCCAATCATACCACGATTAAGATGTTTTTTTGGCAATGTTAAGGATGCAAAGAACTTGACATGGCATGCAAATGGAAGAAAATATGATGGGTTGTTACGACATACTGTTGATTCTCCACAATGGAAAAAACTCGATTGTTTGTATCCTGAGTTTGGAAGTGATCCAAGAAATCTTAGACTTGGTCTTGCAACAAGTGGAATAAATTCATACGGTAATCTAACTAGCAAACATAATATATGATGTTATCTATGATGATATCAGGACCAAGGCAACCCGGAAATGACATAGATGTTTATCTAAGTCCTTTGATAGAAGACTTGAGGTTGTTATGGGATGAAGGTGTTGAGGTTTTTGGTGCATATGAAAAGGTCAAGTTCAATTTGCGAGCATTGTTATTTTGTACTATTAATGATTTTCTAGCATATGAAGATCTGAGTGGTTATAGTGTCAAAAGACATCACACTTGCCCAATATGTGAAGAGAACACAAGTTACCATCAACTAAAATATGGGAGGAAGACGTCTTACATTGGGCATCGAAGATTTTTGAAATGTAATCACCCTTATCGCATGTTGAAAAAAGCTTTTAATGGTTGTTAGAAAGACAAAGTTGCACCTCCACCCTTAACTTGTGAGGAAGTATATAATCGAGTGTTACGTCGAAGTCACTTTTGGGAAAAACCCTCAAGAATAGTGGTGTGAAAAATATATGGAAGAAGAAATCGATATTCTTTGAACTTCCATATTGATCAAAGTAAGATGTTAGACATTGCATAGATGTAATGCAAGTGAAAAAGAATGTTTGTCATAGTATAATTGGAACATTTCTAAACATTAAAGGAAAGACAAATGATGGAATAAATGCTCGTAAAGATCTGGTTGAAATGGGTGTTCGGTTGGAGTTACAAGCACAACCTTATGTAAACGAACGTACTTGCCACCAACATGTCATACTTTGTCAAAATATGAAAAGATCAATTTCTGTTAGTGTTTGTGAGGAGTTAAAGTACCACAAGGATACTCTTCAAATATCAAAAGTCTCGTCTCAATGGAACATTTGAAACTTATGGGCTTAAAATCACATGATTGTAATGTTCTGATGCAAGACCTTCTCCCAGTGGCTATTTGTGGAATTCTACCAAAAAATGTTAGACAAGTCATCAATCGTCTTTACCTATTCTTTAATGCTATTTGTAGGAAAGTAATTGATCCTACTAAGTTGGATGAATTAGAAAATGAGGTTATCATTATCTTGTGCAACTAGAGATGTATTTTTCTCCTTCTTTTTGTATATCATGGTCCATTTAATTGTTCATCTAGTGAGAGAAATTAGACTATGTGGTCCTGTGTTTTTACGATGGATGTACCCAATTCTGCGATGCATGAAGATATTCAAAAGGTATGTGAAAAATCCATATCGACCTGAAGCATCTATTGTTGAGAGATACATTGCCAAGGAAGCAATAGAGTTTTATGTCAAAAATAGATGTTATAGGCGTCCCAAGGTCTCGGTATGAAGGAAGGTATGAAGGAAAAGGCACACAAGGTGTAAGGGTAGTTTGAAAAAATCAACAATAGGTACTCCAAGCACACTTGTATATTTTGAACAATACTAATGATGTTCTTCCTTACTTAGATGAACACAAAATGTAGTTGAAGTCAATAAACCCACACGCAAATGATAAGTGGTTGTTGAATGAACATAACAAGACATTTTTGAAATGGTTTAAAGAGAAAATTGGTGAAAAGGATTGTGATGTTGATGAGTTGAAATGGTTAGCACGAAAACCATAGTCCGCATCGATATCACTGACTCTTGGAACCAGGTATGAAAGTGTTCAAATTGGATAAAATTATAATGAGTTTCATATGATGATGACTAATAACATTATCTTCTTATTTCAACTTTTTTCAGATCCAGAGCCACTGGACAATAACTCCATACAAGAAATTCGAAAAGAATGGACAACGTACTTCATTTCAATCAGAATTAAATACTCATAGTAACTTGTAGTGTAACATAACGTATAATATAATGTAAAATGTATGACTTGTAGATGTAAACTAATTTATTGTATGCTTGGTATAATGTATACTTTTAGGACTTGTATATGTAAATTAATTTCTTGTAATATTTGTATAATGTATACTTTTGGGACTTATTATGTAATCTACTTGGAGATTTGTGGCTTATGAGTATATACAGGTTTGGGCTGCGGCGAATAGCTGCTACGTTTTTTTTAAAAAAGTGCATATACTACAATGATTAAGGTCAAAATCGTTGTAGTAAATGTTGATATTACGACACAACCGCCGTAATAGCTACTCCCTAGGCTAAAATAACTTTGTTTGGACATTTTGATGGATTTTTTATGGCGGTTTTTCAAGAACCACAGTTGTATCACATATGTACTATGACGTTATACAACCGTCATAGTATGTCAAATACTTTCTATGACGGTTCTAGAACCGACGTTGTATGTCTTCTAGAACCGTTGTAAATTGTGAATGTTCTACCAATGGGGATGAAACACAATTTTTTTTATCCAGAATAAGGACAAACATGAGAATGAACTTTCATTCATGGATAGGTAATCAAACCCCACCTACCCCTTCTCATTATCCTTCCCAAACATACATGCATCACTACATATATATTTATATAACAATGAAACATAAAGTTCCACATAAGAATATATGCAGTTTAGAAAAAATAAAATATTTAACAAATTATGTGTATCTTCACTTCTACCACTTGGAAGGGTGTTTTAGTTTAAAAATGAAGCATCCGTGACATGATATATAACATAAACATATATCAACCTCATTTCCATCAATACATAGCACATTACATACCAAAATTACAACCAAATAATTTTGAATTAAGATATAGAAATTCTTAACCATACTTGTCAATGAAACATTGTCATTCATCACATCCATCACCTATTGGAAAACTCGTATTAAACATGTTCTATTAGAGAGTGACACTTGACCCTTCAGAAACCTATTGAAATCCATTATCATCTTCATATGTCAAGGTAGTTCATGCATCTACTTTGTAACCATGCACAAACTTCTTTTAACTTTTCAATGCTTAATATCTTAATATATTGTATCAAATCAATAGTGAAGCATAAGATATCTTTTATCCTTAATGAGTTATGTGCTTAATATTACGACCCTTATGATCACAATATCATTTCTGGTATTCTTACCAAATACTCATAAAGGATCACACTATGAAAACCATTAATTATATATATATATATATATATATATATATATATATATATATATATATATATATCACACGATAATCATATTTAACAACATATATAATTAACAACATATTAAATATTACCACCACCATCATTATAATCATAGTTAAGGCTTGCTTTAGCAAGCTACTCTTGCTTAAGTGATCTCACTTCCAACAATTAAGGAAGTTTCCTCACTTGAGTGAGACAAGTCCAGAGAGAAGAATTGGTTTTATTTCGCTCTTACCCAAAATTTCTCTTTATGCTTAAGTGTCTATCACTTAAGCGTTCTTGCAATGCTTAAGCAATACACTTGATATGCTACCTACAACAACTTAGCACTTGAGCAACCATGCTTTCACTTGCACAATAGTTAATCCAAATGAGATATAATTGTCTCAATCATTCTTGCTCAAGCTAAAAGTCATCAATTGAATTAATTATACACCTTGTCATTTCAATGTTTCATATTGTCATTTAAATGATAATGAATATGTAAAGAAACATTTATCAAAACACAAGATTAATTTACAAAAATCATACCAATAATATAATTAAATCATTTCCATATCACTGACTACCTTAATAACAATATAATACTAATCAATAGTTTCATATAACTTTTATTCAAAACAATTTTGTTTCACAAACTAGTTAATTATGCAATAACACTTTTCACACATTTAAACAATCATTACTATCAAGAATCTAATCCACCAAAACTTGATTGCTATCTCTTTATAAATATAATAGGACAATACAATAGACTTTTTCTTATTTCTTAAACTTAAAAAAATAAAAAGACTATAATTTAATAAGATAAAACCGTAATAAAATAAAAACAAATGTTTATAATTTATTTATAAACTTTATATTCATATTTATTTAAAATTAATTTCCAGTAAAATACAATTATACATTTAAGACTTTATTCATATAAATTGAACATATATAAAAAAAGAGTTCAAAACAATTTAGATATTCTTCTCAACTAAGTGAACTACATTCCTTTTTAGTAGACTTCTACCAAATTCTTAGATTTAGTCATAATGTTAAATTTTCATTTAGCCCAATTTATCTTTTCAAGGTCAGAATGTTTATAAAACGGAAAAAATTAAAATTGTAACAGTCCAAAATCTTATAACATTTATCATTCAACTTAGTAAACACATTTTGGATGAAAGAAATATGATTTCAAATCACAAAACAATTAATAAATTGAAAATAAAAAATTAGTTTGAGCGAAAAATTTTAGCTTAAGCGAGAATGATTTTGCTTGAGCGAAAATTTCTTCTCTTTAGTGAAAATAAACTCGAGACTAAGTTCACTTCTAGTACTATTTTCGCTTGAGTGTTAATCTCTTCGCTTGAGCGAAAATGAATCTGAGAGCAAGTTTAATTTCAACACCATTTTCGCTTAAGCAAGATTCTCTTCGCTTAGGCGAATATCATAAGAAAATTTTACAAAACCAACTTTTATCTATGTCCAAGTATTAACATATATTCAAGGTTTTAAGTGCTACAAAAGTCTCCAAATACATCAACCCTATGTACAAGTATATACAAGACAAAAAGGAAACCAAATTAAGAGAGTCTATACTCCTTAAGGTGCTTCAAAACCTGTATTTGCATCTGCTCGTGCACAATACAATCATAACAATTTACAACACAACAAGATAGACAAGGATAAGGTAGTGAAATAATATTTTCAACTTATAAAAGTAAAAGTAAATAGATTTAAGAATTTAAATATCAATCCTAAAATCATATACAAATTGGTCTATCATCCAATCACAATCATTTATACTACATTCCAAGCATATTGACTTCACAATGATCCATTTGCAATCACTGTATCTTGAATTTCTTTTTTTCCAATCTTTTGTACTCTGATTTCATTTTAATCAAAATGATTACATATGAACTCATCATTCAGCGATAACACAAATGACATCATTTAAACCATTATGAAGTATATAGGTGCATATGTAACCATAGTACCTTGATTTCCTTTTAACCCTTAGTACTCTAGTTTCATTTCAACCAAAATGATTACATATGAACCTATAACTCAATCATAAGACATATTATATCAATTCAACCATACTGAAGTATATAGATGCATATGTAACCATGGTACTTTTCAACCCTCAGTACTCTGGTTTCATTTCAATCAAATTGTTTACATATGAATCTATAATTCAGCCATCACACACATCATTTCAATTACATCATGCATAACCATATTTATCTAACAATTCAAAATTCACAATATTCAGAAATAATTCTTGTCTATCAAGCTATCAATATCACTATTCATACTAAATATGTAATCAACTAATTTCATCATAAAGAATATCTGTAATAGAAATTGAAACTCGGTACCAATTTCATTTACAGTTAGGTCTTCTAACCTAAGGTTATATTGAAAGTATTAAAAGTAGTCTCCCTTACCTGAAAAGCTCAATATCCAAAGCAAATCCTTTAAACCAGTCAATAACACCAGTCCAAACTCTAGGGATCTATAACAAGTTATCCAAATTACATGAAATCTCATTATAATCTTAATTAAGTTGAAAGGAACACTTTTTTTCAGTTGTTTTCATCAAGATTGATGACAAAAACTTTCAAAAAACAGAAAATAAAGGGTTATCAGAATAAATAAGAATTTATTCTAATTGAGGTTCTGATAAGTTAGAAATGATCCAAAACTTCTAGCTATGGTAAGATTTGATATGATTCTGAAATCAATAAAATATAAAGAGTGGAATTGAGAGAAAAGAGAGAGGGGAATACGATAAGTACGGGAAGAATGAGAAAAAACTATGGTTTATGATTGTGTGGCACGGAGGTCACAAAAATATTCTAAAACATAATTAAGAATTGAAATTCAAATTATCCAAATATCTCATTATGGTGAAGTTCATAATTTTTTATATGACGTAGAAGAATTAATATATACTTTTAAATTTAGACTTTCTTTTTGTCATAGATTTTTTCAGTCCAACTAACAAATTAATTATTGATATAACGATTAAATAAGTTTGCGTTCTATAAATATCAATTTTTTCTTTCAATTTGAATAAATATATGATATTTTTCATTCTAATTCTTATAAGGTATTATTTATTATTTTAGTTCATATAAATATTTTATGATATCTATAAATAGGTTTTTCCCGTATAACATATTTATGTGGCTATCACATTACCAAAACTAAAGACATTGCTGATAAAATATAAAAATAAAAACAAAAATAAATAAAAAACATTTCCAAAGACATTCATACGATTCTCTATCTAAAAAGTTAACATTTAATCGTCAATATTTAATTAGACACTTAGATCACGATGACAAAAACTAAAACTGTAAGAAAAATATATTTATAGAAATAAAGACCCAAGTAATCCTAAAATATATTTACACAAAAGATTTTAAACGGTCTAAGATTACATGCCAATTGTTAATTAACTCCACATATCACAACAAAATTTCAAGAATATATAATATAAAATAATTTTTTCAATAACTATAACTGTTACAAAAAAATATTCAGATATATTATAAAAGCTAACCAAATCATAATAAGTTATGTTACCTTGTGAATCATATTTTACCATAACTCAAACATTCTTAAAGAATTTTACCTTTGATGAGAAAATGAAACGAGAAAAGGAATAAGAAAAGTAACGGTATTCCCTCTTAAAAGAAGAACTATAAAAATTTGTAAAGAAAATGAAAGAAGAAAAGGAATAGGAAAAGTAATGGTATGCCCTCCTAAAAGAATAACTATAAAAATTGACAAGGAAGAGAAAATACTTTTTATATGTTTTAAAGTTGAAATCATTAATCTTTTATAGAGTGCTTATATGCTTATCTAATAATCATATACAAAGGAATTTTCATACACATTTCATTTAAAGAGCATAACAGAGCATACTACACATTACCAAGTTCAACAATCCAATATACTACAAATATCTCGCTACTTTTTACATAACCATTACTTAATTTTATTTTCTTAAAATATATAGATACAAAATGTTTCGTTCCACTAATCTTAATAATAAAAATAATTTTTAATAATTAATAAATACTAACGAAATTACTAATAGATTTACTAACGAAAAAATTACCAATAAATTTATTAACGAAAAAATTTACCATCAAATTATTCATCAATAAATTATTGATAAATTGACTTAATAAATTACATGTTAAGTTGTTAACCGATTTAATTTATCGATAATAATAATAATAATAGTTCCTTTAATTATAGCAATAATAATAACTATATTTCTATAATATTTCTATAGTAAGAATAATAGTAATTATAAGATGACAACAAAAAATTCTTTAATTTAATGGTCATAAGTTCTGTTAATATACTGACACTACCTTATGATTGAGTCTAGCAATTGATTGTTAATAACATTAATAAATAAAAGAGTCATGCAAAATAAGTTAAAGAATTGTCTGGCGTATTTGATATGGCACAAACTTATATTTTTTCTTTTATTATTAAAATATTCAAGTGTCATTAGTTAAACAACTTCTATTCTAAAAAAATTATAGATTTTTTTTGTAAGAATCTAGAAATTGTTATAGAATTGAAATGATATAATTAAATTAGCACGTGAATATTTTATTATTAAAGTGAAAGGTTCATATAAATAGAAAATTTAGTTATTCAGGTCTTATTACTATTCTCTAAAACAATTTTCTCTTTTTCTTCTTTATCTTCTTTCTAAGTTTATGTCTCTATTTGTCATTAAACTGATGATCAGAGGTCACCAGCAGATTCCTAACTACATTTAAAGCAAGTCTAACCGATTATAATTTTGATTTGAGTAAGTTCAATATTATCCTTGTTCTTGAGTCAGTTTTGAGTTTCATAGCAGATTTGATTAGTAATCTCTCTACATGTGGTCTCCGAGACATCAAGATTTGTCTCTGTTAGTTCTAGATCCTAGGAACGTGTTCAAATCATTGATCAGAACTATATGGTACAGGTTAGGCTATCCTTGTGATCAGGCTTTGGAGCTATTTTGAAGGGTATTTTATGCTTTTAAGTCAGGTAAGGGAAGCTAGTTAATTGTCTTAATAGATGTTAGTATTACTTTTAAATAAAAACTTAGGTTAGAAGATGTGGAGGTGACGTGGTCACCATGTACCAGACTTTCTTGAAAGTTTTGAATTGTTTGTTGAATTGAATATAGTTGATTTAGACTTAGTATGATGACATATAGAATATAGAATTTTATAAGTTGGTTTGTTTCTATGGGTTGTTATGTGAAAGGATGTTTGAATGTGATTATGCATATGTATGTGTTATTAAAGAGTATGTAGACTAAAACTTTGACATTGATTTTTTGAAAGTATAGAGTTTTATAAAATTTATGCAATAGCTTTGGGTTCATTTTGAGAGTAGTTACTTTCGGGTTGATGGTAGAGAGTACAAGACCTATGGCGCTAGGCGTGAGTCCTGTGGCGCCAGGTGCAACCATGTGACGTTGAGCGCATTCTTGAAGGAATACTCTTGGGGTTTTGTGGCCTTAGGCGTCACTTCCTTGGCTCCGGGGCGGGCATGACTCTGTTGTTGGCACTTTACTTTCCTTTACATGCTATATATATTCATTGGATTCTTATTTACTTGTAGATATATATACTTGTGTTATTAAGTGTGAATTGGATGATATTTAATTAAAAATTGAATTTGTGAAGATCTAGAGATTGTTTGAGTGAGTTTGAAAGGAATGATGTATGGGTTTGAAAATAGAAGATATATGAGTCGAAATGTATGATATATTGTTGAAACATGTGGTTGTGATCGAGACATACCGTATGTGCATTGGATTTGTGATATGCCCAAAAGAAGATATCTAGACTCTATTGGTATATTGGAATCACATAGATGAAGATATGCAGGTGGTGAGAGTTGATATAGATTCATATAGGTGTTTGCGGTTTGAAATATAGCCGATCAGAAAAGATCATATGAATTAACCATGTCATATGAGGATATTTGATTAATGTGTGGGTGTCACAACTGCAAGTTGTATGAACAAGTCTAGATCTTTGGGTCTAATTCAATGCACGAGTTTTCCAAAAGTATAGTCAAGTGTTATTGTATGTTGGTCAGTAGAATTTGATATGAACTATATTGATTACGAGTTAGTTATAGATTTTGAATGTTTATTTGGATGGAAATGTTTAAGACATGATTAATTATAGTTGAAATTGATTGTATTTTACTTAAAATGTTTTGAATTGTTAACTTTTACTTTTGTATCTGGTTGTTCTTTGTTTTAAATCTATGATGATCGTGTGTTACACAGAAAGATATAAGGTGATGGGTGTAACTGTTGAAAATGTACTTAAATGAATAGTTTTATTTTTAAGTTATTTTGAATAACAATATTATATTTCTTATAAATATTATTTTGAATCCCTGTAAAAAGAGAATATATTTTGAATCACTTTATAAATGGTTGGTATATATATATATATATATATATATATTATATATATATTATATAACTGTAAAATAATTTTCTTTATAAATTTCCTATATATTTGCTTGATACAGTATTTTAGATATTAGAAGTTGGAGTGTTACACTCTATTATCATTAGTTTAATACACATTCATTTTTACCCAATGATCTTATACTTGCATTATCATTTGCTTCTATATAAAATCATAAACATTACAATTACAATTAAAAATGGTAAACATTTGTAGAATTAAATAATATCATTTAATATAAAAGTTTTAAAAAACACATAAATAATATAATAAATTTTTACTCACGCACATTTATGCTCTACCATGAATATAAAAATAAATTATATAATACCTATAAAATAGTAAGACTTTTAAAAGACTGCATTTAGTTCAAATACAGGAGACTAACATTTGTAATATATTTTACTTTAATTGGTCATTGCACTGTCTTTAGTTACAACTGAAAAATTTATATATGACTCGGTAGTTTTATGCAAACTCATCATTTTTATTTCAAATAAGTTCTATCTATTTTTCACTACTTGATACATTCATTTATATGATTAGGATTATCATTAAAATTTATATATCAAATAAGTTCTATCTATTTTTCACTACTTGATACCTTTATTTATATGATTAGGATTATCATTAAAATTTATATATCTCATTCATATATTATACAACTTAATACTCACACTATACTCATACCATGTTAGATTACATCTCCAATAATCATTTCTCACAAAATTCATATTATTAATTATCATTTTATTCGATTGTTAAAAGTATTCATAAAATATTTTGTTGATTATAAATTCAGATCCAACATTGCACTTTAGTAAACTTCATAGTTGTTAGAATAAAGTCTCTAGTCCAGGCAAAAACCTGCAAAAGTCTTGGAGAATAATTCCAAGATCCAACTGTCAACATGTGCCTCATATCTTCCTAAGAGGTGAACGAAAACTTAAAGAATCTCATGCCAAGAAGAATCGCCTTCCAAGAATCAAGAGATCTTCAAGTAAGGTCTAGTTTCTTACACACATCCAAGTACGTTATAGGCTTCTCTTTTATGGCAAGCACGATCCCACCATGTAAATGATTCTTACACTTTTCAAGCCCCGCCAAATACGTTTCTTCTATGATCTGCACAAAGACAATATCTCTTTTTAGGTGAAGAGAGAGCAACTATAACAAAGGGATGTGGCAAACATTATTCAAAGTGTTTACAATTTGCTTTATATCTTAATTATTTGATTATTAAGACATTCTTAAAGAATTAAGAACTCCATAAAATATATGTCCATTCAGTAAGAAACAAACACAAAACCTCGTACTGACACCGCTTCAATAAATATAGAGAACTATCCCCTCCTGAAATTTAAACATTTATTAAAGGGGTTTGTCATATCTTAGTATTGTTAATTCAAAACTCCTTATTTAACTTTTAATTAAAATAAAAACATCATTTTCATATTGTGTATCATTTCACATATTTTAATATTATTTTATTACCAATTTTCACATATTAATTATTTTAAAAATTAATTCATCTTCAAAGAGCATTTATTTTTAAGTCCTCGTTCTCGCTTTAGTTTGTTTTTCATAAAAAAAAATATTTTAGTCATAAATATTTAAAAATTCTTATCAATAATGTAAAAAAAAAAAAAAAAAAAAAAAAAAAACAATACTCAAAAGAATATTTCTCCTTCAAATTAGTTTTAACGCTTATTATTCAATTTTAATTCTTTTAATTTTCTCATAATCAATATAAGAATTAAACAATCATAGTTACGTTTAGGTCAATTTGAATTAAATATTATCTATTATCCAAAAAATTAAAAAAACCAAAAAGAATAAAAAATTAAAATTTATCCCATAACTTCTTAACACAAATAGAAAAATAACGAAAATTAATAATACAAAATAATGAATATGTGTCGCCCTATGTAAAAAGAATTTTTTATACCACAAACTCATGCTAAGATTTGCATATATTTTATATCTAACAAGTCGTTGATTATAGCATTTCATTAAGCGTCCGTCAACCCTATGCTACCATGTCAATTGATTAAACCCTATGCTAAGTTAATATTAAACTATTTTTTAATTATTCACTTTAGAGTAAATTTGACCTATTCTAATTTTTTGATTAATTTTGTGTTACTTTTAAATGTGAGTTTTACTCACTTAATTTGGATGTTATCTTAAAGCCACATTATCTTCGGATGTCTAATCCACGACACACTTATACTATACTTCGTATAGTGTGTCATAAGTAAGGAAGCTAATCAGTATTGTAAAACAAGACGCAAGAGTCCATACATATTAATTTGAATAGTTTTGTGGGTTTGACGTTTACGATGTAGTACTTTATGATGACAAAAGAAAACATCGTACTTGGATTCTAGAGGGGTTAGAAAATGGGGCTAAACACAAGAATATTGTTTAAATTTGATGGTTTATCCCCTGCTGTTATAAATGATGCATATTGTGGTAGAGGGACATTGTGAAACACATTTAGAATAATGAAGAAAAGAGTTGTAGCAAGCGACACGTGATGAAGATAAAGGAGGTGACTAGGTTGGTGGGAAGGGCACGGGAGAGTGATAATGATAAAAGAGTTGGAAAGGAAAGTTTGGTGGGTAAAGGGGAGGGATGGACTATGTTCCATGAATCTGTAACATCTTCTTTGCCTAAAACTACCTATTCAAAGGGTGTGGTGGGGATATAACTTCTTTACTTCTATTCTATGACGTCATTTCATTTTGGACTTTTCTATCTTAATTTGGTTTCTGTCTTATTAATGGACAAAACCAGACCTAGACCTAGACCTAGACCTAGCCTCACCAACATTCATTTTATTTTATATTTTCTCATTACTATTTATGAATAAAAATATTATTTTATCTCATATATATCAAGTATTTAAAATAATCCAAACACAAAATAGTTCAATTACAAAAATACATCCAATTGTATAGGTTATCTTGTTATTTAAAGAACAATTATTTATAAATAATCAACTTTGTTATAGTTTATTTGTGTTTACTGCATCTATTTGGCATATTATCGGTGACTAACTATTTTATAAACCTTCAGGCTCGTATTATAAACGGAAAAGTAAATGCATGTTGAATATTGGCAAAGTTTGATAGAATGAGAAAAAATAAAATGATTTCATAAATTACGAAAACAAAACAACAACAAACAATATCCTATATTCTTGAAATTAAATAAAATTTTCTCTTATAACAGAAACCTGAAATCAAAGTTTGTGATTCATTTTTCTTATTTATTGTGTTTTTAAGAGACTTTAAAAAGGTATTTTAGAACATAACGAATTGTGTTTGAATATATTAAAGCATAATATCTTATATTATATATTATTGTTCTTTCGCATATAATAATTATATTATAATATAATTGATTATTGTAAAAAATAATTTATTATTTTAAGTAATAATTAATTATTTAAATATTAATTCAGGATGAGTTACAAATTTCAGAGAGTTTCTTCCTGCGTCTCAATGATATCAGCTTGCACTTCCATACTTTTTGTAGCTTCAAAATTAACCTTCACAAAAAAATTAAAATACCTTTTTGGTAAAAAATACAATAGGTTTGAAGCGTGGTGGCAATGGGTGTTGAAGAATTTCAAAAGTGCATTTACTTGGTTGGCGACGGTCATAGGCAGGTGCTGGTGTTAGTGTGGTGGTCATGGTGGCTGTTATAGGCGCTCGAAGGTTGTGGGCGGTGGTTTGAGGTGTAATTTCGTGGTCGAGGTACGTTTTGGAGTCTTTTATTTAATTTATGGATTCTAGACTTCAAAAGCATTTATATAATTTTTTTTAAGCTTTTGGACTGTAGAATCCTTAAAGTCATTCGAAATTACTTTTTACTTTTAGATTCTACAATCTAGTAGAGGAATTGTTTTTTGGATTGTAGAATACAGAAAGTAAAAAATATTTTCAATAATTTTTGGATTGCAGAATTTAGAAGTTATTAGTGCTTTGAAATTATCTTCAGAAGCATGTTATGTTTGATAAGACTACTTCTAGATTGTACAATCCAGAAGACGATTCCAAAACATCAGTAGCTTCCAAATTCTGTAATCTGAAAGTTATTCAAAAAAACCTTTTATCTTCAGGATTGTAGTATCCAAAAGTCTGTAGAAAAAAAAAAAAAAAAAAACACTCCTCTTCTCGATGTTGTCTACTATTGCTTAAATACACCTACCTGATCATACAAAAACAAACACAGAACAACCTTTACCTTTTCTTGAATGGATGCTTTAATTTCAAATGGAGGCATAGAAGAATTCAATCTTCAAACCCCAATCACTGTGAACGCACTGCCATGCACCACCAACAACCATCATGTCAATGTATCTAGGCGAAAGGTCAACGAAGAACGATGCAGGGAGAACGGCGTAGCACAACCAAAATGTAAAGGCGAAGGAGAACAATAAAAGGAAAATGTGAAGGAAGAAGGTGCAGGGATTCGATTTGGGGGTGAAGGGTAGTTTTAGATTTTAAATTTAATTTTAGGGGTAAATTGATCTTTTCGCATATGGTATGGAGGTGCAAGATGATATCATGGAGTTGTAGGAAGAGGCTTTCCAAATTTCATTCCATATAAGCATGACAGACTAACCCGATCCAATCTATTTTTGGCAGGCTAACAATTGGGTGGCCTGAATGGGTTAGGCTAGCCCGTTTTGCAACCTCTAATTTTTGTATACCTTAGTTTGGTATTTTATGTAATAGGTGTCTACATGTGTTGTGGGTATTCTTGAATTCTTTAAGAATGTTGCAATCCAAAGTGGTTGCATTTTTCCATGTAAAGTGTGTTTGTAATATGAATTTTTAAGAGAGTGAAACAATTATACTTGAATTATGGTGATTGAAATTGAGTGTAACTCAAGAAGAATCAAACCCGTAAATTGTTTTGTGTCCTTCTTTCTTTATCTTTTCTCTTATTTTGTGTTTTATAGATTTTTTTGGATAATAAATCAATTTAATCTCTATATTGTAACCCTTTAATCAAATGTTTCAAAAAAAATTTCCAAGGTTTTATTAACAAAATTGAAATTTTTTTTAAACATTAATTCACATCTTTTTTGGCATTGTAACAACTTTTTTTTCTTACAATTGGCCTAAGAGTTAGGTTTTTAATCATTCAAAGTTTTAGATCTAACATAGTGAAAACCTTTATTATTAAAATGAGTTGATAAAGGTGTTTAAGATATAATTTTTGAATTATTAGACGGTCTAAAGTCCCTTTAGATAATCTAATCATCTAATAAAGTTTTGATGATAACAATACTCTAAGTATGTGTTTGTATTTGATGATCTTACATGTCTATTACAGTAGTATTTACAGATCTCTAACCATGATGAGTATGTACAAAACTGTAAATCCAGATAAGTATTTTTTTATTATTATTTTATTATATTAATTTTTTTAAAATTAAAATAAGACGAAAATATTTTTAAAATTGTTTTTAAATATGAAAAACAAATTAAAGTGTCTTTCACATAAATATCAAAATCAGATTTTATATCATGTTGTGCTTTAATGTTCAAATTTGTTCATAATGAAAATTATTCAAACTTTTATGGAGTATTTAAATGTGACTAATTGTTTCAAATCAAACATATCTTGTGCTATTTAAATTATTTCCCAGAATTGATCAAGTTTAATGCAGAATCAAAATTAAAGAAATATTTCCAATTTGAGCTCCAGTAAATCAGAAAGTCAAGATTGCTCTTTCCAAGCATCCTAACGATTAGTTTCTAAAATGTTACATATAGAGGAACAATCTCAATTTGAAGAATACAAGAACAAGAAGCAAATAGAGAAATACATCATATAATACATTGAAGAGTAAAGTATCTACTGAGTGTTTATTGTCAATCTGTTATTGAGAGTATCTAGAGTTTTGGGTTGTGTGAAAACATTATGTAATTCTTCACCATTGTGAAGTGAACCCTTGTGAGCTTTCGTTGTTCTCTCTTTTGAGAGTGTTTATTTCAATCTTGAGTGGTCTTGATCTCAGGGGGAGATTGGAACCGATATAAGCTGGAGAGATTTGTGTACTCAGATAACCTGGAGAGGTTTGTGTACTTGTTGTAACCTTGAGAGGTTTGTGTACTTGTTGTAACCTGGAGAGGTTTGTGTACTCGTTGTAACTATTTACTGAATAGTGGAACCTCTTGAACGATTTGTTTAAGAAAGAACTAGACGTAGCCCAAGAGATTAGGGTGAACCAGTATAAAATTGCTTCATATATGCTTATATATTCTTACCTTAGATGATTTTGTTAGGTGGTTCTTGTTTATAGCGATTTGAGTTCAAGTTCCATTCAACCCTCCTTCTGGAGCCAGTTGTTCCTACAATGAAGAATGATCCATTTGTTCTCATGAAAGTTGTAGAAAATATAAGTATTTAAAGATTTTACTTTTTGAAGTGTATATTAAAGTAATTGTCCACATTATGATGTGAGAGTCAAAAATATTATTAGTCTCTTACTCTTGAAATTTTATATTGTGTTTCTCTTTTTGCAAGTGTCAAAGAGATACATAATATTTTTGAAGTGATAGATGAAGGAATCAAAGAAGTCAAACATGGAAGAAGGAAAAAATTGTTAGACAAGAATATAATATTTCAAAGTAAAAGCATTTATTATGTCATAAAAGATTCACTTGTATTGTAAATCATTTGTTGTATTAAGGAAGAAGTTTATGAGAAAAGAGTTGGAAATAAAAATTTTAAAGAGTTTGAAGAGAGCATGACAATCAAATATCACAACTATATCAAAATTAATGGATCTATGAATACATTATTTGGTAAGTTTAGTAAACATGATATGAAACTTGAAAGATTTGAAAGAAGACAAAATAGAAGATTAAAAGAAAAAATGAATAGTTTTCAAGGTTGAAATAGTGAAAGAAAAATCAATAGGGAAAGAAAAAGAATCACAAAATTAAGATTATGAAAATCTAAATATGTTAACGAAAAGAACTTTGCAAGGTTGTTGAAAAACAACAATAAAAGCAAGTTTGTCCAAAGATTTAAAAAACCAGAACAATGATTAACACATATACATACTTTGAATATATGATCATATTAAAACATTATTATACTTTTTTCAACATGAAACCACATATTGAAAGAAACAAATACAAGAAACCTTTGAAAAAAAATAAACCTACATAGTACGAGAAGACAATACTTATAATCCAAGTAAAAATAATAAAAGTTATAAAAAAATCAATTATAAGTTAACAAATGATAAAAATTACAAAGAAAATCATTTATAAGTTAACAAATAATAACGTGAGTAATTCTTCTCACTTTAAAGTTAATTCAAATTATGGTCAATTGTTTAATACATTCAATGAAATACATCATAAAGTCAAAAGTAAAAAAGACTCACTTTTTAAAACAATATATTTGAAGAAGAAATAAATATATAGCTTGAAAATAAATAAAATTTGAAAATTCATAATTATATTTTAAAAATTACCTATAATTATACTTTTATCTTTTTAAGTCAAATATTCTAATTGTGAAAGTTGCCAGAATTATTAAAATAAAATTAAATATCTTTAAAATTTGAAATTATTATATTAAATTACATTTTAAATGTAATTTTATGATAAGTCATTTAGTTGACCGTATATAACTTGTGAATTGAAATTTAAAATTTTATAAAATTAAAAGAACTTAAAAATATAGCATAAAAATTTGACGCTAAACTCAATTTAATTTTAAAAATATTATAAATACAAATTATTAAGTGTAAACCTGTATAGCATATATAATATAGTTGGCTTTAATTATTGATTATTCATATGTTACTTTTTTTTAAAATTGTTCTGGAATTACTGTTTTCAAAAGATTATGCAAATCACGTTATTCTTACATCTTGCCAAGATAAAAAATGAATAAAAAATACCTCTTCATTATTTTTAATAGAAATGAAGAAAACAAAATATTATTGGAAACAAGTCGCAAATATGTAAGAGTAAAATAAATAGAAGAAATTCAGAAGTACCTGAAGCTAGATAAATGGAGGAAGAATAAAATTGGAGACTCTTAAATTTAATAAAATTGAGACTTTTAGAAAAAAAAATTAGAAAAACAGATAAAAGAATAAATATCTCTTCCATTAATTTTTTTTTCATAGAAAGTAGTTTATATCACTCTTTCGTTGAAACAAAAGTTTACAAAAATGAAAAAACAATGTATTACTGAATTATACATAACAAAAAATGTTTAAAATATCAAATTACTTGAAATTTTAACATTTTTTTAGGTGACAATTAATGCAAAAATAATAAACAAAAATAAAATAGAGATCCCTCAAAATGGTGAAGGAGGATACTTTCTATTACCTTAACTAAAATTGAAAAGAACTAATTTTAGATAATACAGTTTAACAATCAATCAATGAGAATAATTACTTTTAAAAAAACTTATTAAAAATAATTATAATGACTTATCAGGTCAAATATTGATTAAAGACAAAAAAAAATCTGATTTTTTACTAAACAAATTATTGCAAATTTTGTAAAATGATTACAAAGTTGACTACTGTTTACATATTAATAAAAGACTAAAAAAACTAAATTTTCATTAAAAAAATGATAGCAAATTTTTGAAAGAATATGTTAACAAAATTGACTCTAGAAATTGTCGATTTTATACATGTAATAGATTTAAAAGAAATAAAAATTCAAATTAAACTGAATCTAACTTGTCTTATTAACATATCCTTATCAAGACTCACTGTAGTAAAATGTTAACTTTCCATCTTACACAATAAAGATTTACGATAAGAAAAAGTACACAAGTTTAGGGTTTAGGTAACAAATGAGAGTAATCCTTATAATCTCTGCAAAGGAAGAAAGCTCATGAAAAAATAATACTGACAAATTAATCTCAAATTGATGAAGATTTAGAGAATTAAATAAAAACTTTATAAGAAATCACACATTAATAGTTAAACCTTAGTGTAGTTTCTTTCGCCACATTTCTAATTTTGCTTCAGTTATTAATAGATATTAAATGTGTTGACTTCTAATGAGACTTAAATATTGTTTGTTACGATATAGTCTCTTGTTATTAAATTTTTCCTAGTTTTAAATATTTTTAAGATGCGTTGTTGTTCAAGTTTATTATTATATTAAAAAAAATTGTCGACTATAAAAATTAATGTTTTATCCTATTAAAATATATTTGTGGATTAGGGGAAAATAGTGTATATAAGTTATTTTTAGCTTAACATTTAAGGTATATGACATCGTATTTAAGGTATCGAAACAAAAATGGTATCGAAACAAATATATTAGTTAAGATCTAAGTAAATTAAGGATTTATTTTCTAAATATTTTTTTCATTTTCACACAATTTCTAACGTAAGTTTGTTGAGATAATATCTTTAAAGGATTTAGAGTATTGTTTGTTTTAAAGTTCAAAACTCTATTGCAATTTTATTTTTAGAAAAAACTTCATAAAATTAAATGAAAAAAATATATTTAAATTGCCATTAATCTTAACTTTTAAGAAATATAAAATTATTGAATCTACTAAAATAACACATTCTAAAACTAAAACTTATATAATATGACATCGTATATAATAGCAACTCACACATATTTACAAAAAAAGTACATAATTCAGTGTTGAACATAGTTTTTGTTGTCAAAATTTATTTTTAAAATATTTTCCATAAATTATATTTAAAATTTTTACATATTTAATTATACATTGTTTAATTTATATTGGTTTATGTTGATAGACTTAGTGACTAATTAACATGATGTTTTGAGACAACTTCTGAAAAATAAAACATAGTCATTTTTAATTAACGTATTATCATTCTAGAATTTGTTTAAACTCCTTGTCAAGAGATCTTTGAACAAAAACTAGCAGTGTAAAATTTAATTATGCAAAAGCATGGCTTTGGGCTATACAACATAAAAATAACTAATATTTTTCAAAACTGTTCTTCCTCCTTATAAATTGGTCTACCTACTTAATTTATATTTTATTTAAATTTTGAGTTTGGAAGTTTGTGTCCACCCATCAAAAATGCTAGGTTAATTATCATATAAGTAATTTTTTATTTTATAATTGATTAGTATCATATACATTTTAGTAATTAATTATTTTTTCACAAGAGATAAAACTCAACAACATGATTTTTTATCTTTAATATATATACTTATTAGATATATAACCAATAAGAGATAGAGTTTAAGATGTGACACTTTATCTCGAGTGGATTACTGCTCACAACAACTTTATATGACTTAATATCATCATAGCAATAGTTAAAAGATAAGGCCACAAAATTCTAATTCTATATGATAGCATTTCCACAACATGAAGAGTTGAACTGTAGTCCTGAAAAAAAATATACCATACCAATAGATGATTATATAAAGCTAATACATATTTTATATAATAATAATATATAGATGTCATGAATCATTACAAGAAAATTATTATTTAAAAATTAATTTTTAGTTTTCAAATGAAATAGTTGCTAATTATGATCAAAATAGTTATCAAATTAGATTTTGGTTGTTAAATAACTACAAAATAAAAGTAATGATTGATTTTAATGACCAATTGAGTCAAAATAATTGGTATCTAACATTAGCTACCAAGTGACCTATACCATTAGATTCTAAATTAGTCTCTAACTTAATTAAATACCAATTTAGAATCTAATGGTATAGGTCACTAAAACTTTGGTAGCTAATGTTAGAAACTAATTATCTTGACTTAATTAGTCACTAAATTTATATTTTATAGTTATTTAGCAGTCAAAATTTAATCTAGTGACTATTTTGATCACAATTAGTAACCATTTCATTTGATAACTAAAACTTGGTCTCTAAACAGCTTTTTTCTTATAATGAATATATGTACCTCAAAATAATATAATATATATTACACATTCTAAAACTAAAGAAAACGGAAATCATCCAAACTCTATTGGAGTTTTTAGTTTCACTTAAAGTATTATCTCCTCTCGTTGTTCTTGTATTAAGTATGATTAATAAAACAATTTTAATAAAAAGTCATATATATATATATATATATATATATTAAAGATGCCAAACACATAAATTTTATGTTCATTTTACCATAAAATAAAAAAATAAAAAATATGATTATTAATTATTCTAAAATTAACATTTTTTTAATAAATATTAAGTCGTTATAATGGAAAGTGAAAAAAAATGAGAAGAAGTAAATATATATATATAATTCTTCCAAAATTAACAATTTGATCCTAAAAATATCTTAATTATTTTGTAAATAATATAACAACTAAATTTCATATTAAATAAACCAAATGTTTAAAACATGAAATGACGTTATTTTTATTATAAAAAATACTATTAATAGTAACAACTGTACATATATATTATATAAACAAGTCACTTTATCAAAATTAACAAACTTCTTTTAAAACATAAAGCGTAGATTTTTCATAGCCTATGTCACCCATTTTCATCCCTTAAACGTCTCCATATTTGTGAGTAAGAAAGGGAGAAAAGTCAAAACCTTAATTATTTGTCGTTTTGAATGGTATCGCGAGGAGATCTGCATCCTTGTCCCCATGCAAAAGGGAAAGCCGTCTTCCTTCAACTTTCCTTCACAAAAATAAAGAATATTCCAAATGCAAATTATTGAACCCTTACCTGTGCATGATATCAACACATCTTTGCTAAAATGGTCATTAATAACATAATTTAATAAAAAATAGTTGATATATTTGAGGCCAGGAAATAATCATACGTGGATTCAAATTAATTAAGAGGCTAAGTACGCTTATTTTCAACCATTCACCAAACTAAAATTCAAAGGAAATTATATCTAGCAAAAAATGAAAAAAATTGGTTTTTCCTGTTTGGTGAAAAGGACATTAAATAATAGTTAAGCCCAAAATGGGCTTTCGTAGAAGCTGCACGTATATGAAAGTCTTTCATTTCAAAGATGCGTATTGGTGTGCTAAAGCCGAAAGGAAAAGTCCTAATCGAAATAATATGGTCTATTTTTTTTAGTATTTTTAACACATTTAGCCAAAATCTTAGTTTTGGTGACTTGGAAACAAGTTCAAAGGGGCATGCATCTAGACCATTCAATGCACCCATTTCTAACCGTGATTGAAAGCTTTATATGCAAAAAAGGATGGTGACTTCTCATGACAAAACGATTCTCCAATAAAATTCATTCAGGAGTATACATAGGAGAATGAGATAAAAGGGTCAATTTTTTTTGGTACTCACTGACAACCATGTGCAGCAATTAATATATACCTTTCACATTTCAAGTTTCAACCAAAACTATAATCGTTTAACAAATTTTATTTCATCACATTATTATTCCATTCATCTTAGAAAAGTTAATCAATTTGCAGTCGAGGGAGCACCTCACAAATGTAGAAAAATAATGTTTTGAAAGTTGAAGATATATATGGCCATTTGATAACTCATTTATAGTAATATATCAAGATAATTGTTAATATGAATAGAACAACCAGGTTAAATATATTTTTGTTTCCTCTAAATTTGGTTTCCATCATTCAATCTTTTATGTCTATCAAAATTAAATCCTTTTAAACTGTTCATCATTGTTCTCTCTGTTCAAATATTAGCAAAAATGGGTTATATATCTTTGGTAAATTTAAATATAAACAAATTAAAATCACCTTAACCTTGTTTAATGTCACTATTTTTAAAAATATCTTTATACACATGGATCAATAAATATAATTGAAAATAATTTAATAAATATATATTTATTGTACGAAAATAATATCATTAAATGAACTTAATTATTAATTTTGGTAGTAGTTAATTTTAAGGTTGTAATCCCTGCCCCTTCCCTCTCTCACTTTCCTTTTCTTCTTTCTTTTCTTATTTTTTTTTTTTACTCTTCTTTTTCCAAACTTTTCCTTTACTCCAGCTTTCTCTTTCATAATTCTATCTATTTTAAAATTTGATCATATCATCTAATTAGATTTCCAAAGACAATAATTTTCTATTTATTTTAAATTTATTTTTTTAGGTTTTAGTCATTAAATTTTAAGTCAATTAAAAAAAATATTCCTTCAACTTATTTTATTATATACTGAATTTTGATTATGTTTGAATAATTTGTTCCAGATTCTTAAATTTTTGAACTATATCACTATTTAACTTTGAACTTGTCTTAAAATTGAGTTTTTCAGATAAGGGAAGTTAGTTTAACTCTTTCAATATAACCCTAAGTTAGAAGATCTAAATGTGAAGGAAGTATGGTTCCAAGTTTCAATTTCTTTTTGCAGGGAAATTATTTGATGAAATTGTTGATTTTTTTTTATTGTGTGAACATGTTGAAATGTATGATTATTGATAAGAATGTTTTGAAATAAATGTCTTATGTTTGTGATAAGGTGTCCTATGAATGTATTTAGACTATGAATCTATTTTTTCCTTGTGCTTTGTAATTTACATGTGAGTTGTGCACTATGCAAGAGGAGTAATTTTATATTGGAACTCATTACCAACTTTGTCTATATTTTATTGAATATTCATCACTTAGTACATATGTTTATGAATGTTATTAACGTTAGAAACTTATGTGAAAGATCTTTTATTATTGAGGGCCTAGCGATTATGATTTTAAACCATCTTCATACTACTTGATGTGTTGTATGGAAGTGATATTCTGTGTTGTTTTTTATGTTGGACAGGTTCTTTAATGTCATATATCGTGAATTGAATGGTAAGTATTGATGTCAATGATGAAATGTGTTTGAAAGTAAGATACATTTTGGATAGCGTATAAGTTATTGTTTGATTGTGTATTAAGTATTTGCATCTATGTTTTAATAGACATCTTCTAGCTTCACTGATAGTCTAAGTCACATAAACTAAGATATCAGGTGGTGAGAAGCTAATAAGAGAGTTCATACACACTGGGACCGCTAATAGTCACTCGATATTGGATGTTTGAACTTATCCTTATCCTTGATGGATGTATTAGATGTTGGTCTCTAGAAGTAGCTAGCTTAATACCAGTATCCAAAAGACAATGGATTCATATGAAATTCATATGATCGAAATGAAATCAGAGTACTGGAGATTGAAAGGAAATCACGGTACTAGAATTCGAAATGGGTCGATATGTAGTCAATATGATTAAATGAAATCAAAAGGATTGTGATTGAAAATAGATCCATGTGTGGTCTATGTGAATGATGTACTTGGTATTGAAACTTTATATGTTAGTCTTTAAAGAAATTGTTATGAATGACTAAAATGGTTTGTTCTTTTTGGATGCATTGGGTATGTTACAAAATTTTCTTCTCACTAGATTATCCTTACTTTTCTTGTTGTGTTGTAAACTATGATGATTGTATTATGTACATTACTACTAGAAAATTGTTGAATAGTGATTGAAATTAGTGATCGAAAATCAAATTTTTCGGTCACAGATTCGATCAGTGATTTCAGTCACTGATTCGATCACAAATTCGGTCACTAATTCAGTCACAACTTCGATTACTAATTCAGTCATTAATTCGGTCACAAATTTGGTCACAAATCCAATCACTGATTCGATCACAGATAATAATAATAATAATAATAATAATAATAATAATAATAATAATAATAATAATAATAATAATAATAATAATAATTCAAGTGTGGTGTTCTGACGTTGGTGCAAGAGGTTTTGGAATTTGTGAGTCCACATAACTATTTGTTGACATTCACGCTACAATATAGTCACACTTGTGTTGATGAGAGGGTGTGTTTAATGTTTCTAAAACTTGTTGGATTATATAACAAAATAGAATCACTAATATCACACTCAAGAGATGAGGGCTCAAGCAAAAGGAGTTTTCCTTTGTGTAAGGAATTAAGATCACTCAGGTAAGATGCACCTACCCTAACAATGTGTCTTTGTCAATGAAATGTTGTTATGTTGATTTATGCAAGTATTTTATGTGTGTATGTATATGTTGTTGTTGATGATGAAGAGATGCATGTATCTTGTGTGATATACATTGTGATGCATATTATATATAATTTATATGAAGACTCTTTTACGAGTGTGTGACCTTTTGTGGTTTTTGGTGATTCTTTCATGTGTGTAACCCTATACGAGTGTGATGACCCTTTATAGATGTGTTATAAAGGTTATTTGAGATAATATCATGACACAAAAGAGTTATAGTATTAAATATCACTCGTTATAAAAAAGGGATGTCATATGTTTTACTGATGATTTGGTTACATAAATTAAGACAACAGGTGCTAAGAAGCGTAAGAGGTCTATGCATTAGACTATTGCAAAGTATGTGCAACAAATCACCTTCAAAATAGGAAGTTGATGATGAATTTTTTTCAATATACTTCTAGTGGGTTATGTGTTAGTCACATATAATATATGCTTAATATGAGTCTTTCTAAAGGCGTCAAATATAACAAATTACTTTGAATAGTTGAGATAAAGTTGATAATTCTTGTATTCTTGAATAATGGTCCAAGTGTAACTTGTTGTATGCTCTAGTGTGGGAGTTTGACGTGACTGATATATTTACATGTCGTATAATATGTTATTGAATAACATGCACATGTTCACTGTAAGATCGCCCACCTTACAAGTGTAATATCAATAACAAAGAAAGAAGCTACAAAAATATGGTAGTAAGTAACCAAAAGAAAATTAGAATAATCAACTTGTAGAAGTAATGTGGTTCAATTAAAGTGTTTAACAAACTTGAATTTACATGCACGATAAAATTCACTATCACAGAGGTTACAACTTACTCACTCAATTCTCACTCAACTCACTTTCTTGGTGTATCAGTTGAATAATAATTCTTAGTATTACAATTACCATTATTGGTTGCATTGGGCTGAAGGAAGCCCAATTGTAACCTTGGATGGACTACACTATCTTATTCTAATACTTATCTACTCATGACCCAGATATAAGATCCAAAATTATAGTTTACTTGGTCCAAACACAAAGCTCAATTATTCTAAACTACTTAATCCAAATACATGGCCCAAATTTTCTTAAACTATTCTATACAAATTTACATACTAAAGTTAGGCCTGTGAAAGGTAAGACTTGTTCTTACTGAAGTCAATTAAAACCTAGTCTTCTTATGTGCCTTGACCATAGCTCTATTTATTATTTTTAGTGGATTGGAGGTCTTCTTTATTATGCTTCATGTACTTTAGAGTGGTCTTCTCTAAGATAAAGGTGGTCCAAAAAGATTGGTTGGAGGCCCAAACAGACTTAATTAAGCACAATCTGCTAATCAAGGCTTTAGATCTTTCACCTCTTTATTTTGTGAATATGGTAGTTGGATGATTTACAATCAATATCATTAAGCAAAATGATAATAGTTGAGCAGCAAAGCAATAAAGACATCCCTTACTTGTCAATATCACTTGAGTTTCTCTTTACTTGTTTGTGGGAGGAACTTCCAAAGAGAAAAGTAATAGTGTCTTTGTACTACTAAAATTTTTAATTCCACACTTAAACATTGAAACCTATTGCTCAACCACCTGTATGCCTCTATACACTTATGATCTTGAGTCCAAACTTTAATGAACTCAAATACTAATTTAACACTCAAATAACATATAAAAAATCAACTAAACAAAGAGAGCAACCTAACCATCTAATATTTTTTCTAACCAATACTACTATTCTAACAACTTTCACACTCTTATTGCTATAATCAAAAGTCACCATATATATATATATATATATATATATATATATATATATATATATATATATATATATATATATATATATATGGATATTAATTATATAAGTGATGAAAATAAGCATAATTTAAAAAAATACATATTTTATTGTATCTTTCTTTTCTGACTTTCTTCCAAGCTAAATGAAATTATCTACTCAAATTATGTCATTTTAATCCTATTCTACAATATATAATTTAAATCATCATGTAAATATTTAGATAAAAACAATTAGTTAAATTTTGAGTGAGATAACCGAATTTGCATATGTTAAAAGCTAAATTAATTATGATTAAGTTTAGCTTTTGAGTTTATTTTTATTTTAAAGAAATCTCGTAACAGTATCAATTTTTTTAATAAATTAATACATATAAAATTTAAATAAGAGAAAAAGATCAATAGAAAATTGAATGAAATATAATAACAAAAATTTATTTCATCTCATTTTCTCTACTAATTTTTTATGTGAGATAATAAAACAAAATATTACTATTTTTCGTAGTTTATATATATTCTAGCAGTATAAATTATACAAAGTATTCTACCTATATTCAAACACACAGCAAGTGATAATCCTGAAAAATCTTTTAAAAAATATTTATTTCTTTATAATGTATTGTACATTTCTATCTAATTGGATCTATTGATAAATTTAGCGATAAGATATAAGTAATTGTAGATATTTGTTTTTCAAAATTAGATTAAGTCATGCATAAAATAGAAACAAGTTCTTAAAAAACTAATATAGAACCTTATATTATTAAACTCATGCATTAGCAAATAAAAATATGCTGTCAAAAGTAATGTAAATACACAAGTTAATTTTAGTTTTAAACTATTTTCACTTTATAAACCCAAAAAATAACACAAACAACATTGAAACCATTGCCAAAGTTCTTAAATGAATTAAGAAATACTAATAAATACCTTTTTTAATAAAAATAAAAATAAAAAGTGAGGTTAAAGAAATATATTATAATTTCTTCAAATACTGAAAAAGACAATTTTGATAGAGATAAAAATCCAAAATGTCAAGTAAAAACTTATATCTATCACGACAAAAGATAATGCATTATAATTAAGTTGTAGGTGTATCATTTTACATTTGATTTTATGTAATTGTTGAAGTTGTTATATATTCATGACAAATATATCCATTAATATGTGAATCAACCGACATTTTAGAAGTCTCAAATTTGTCGAGGTTTAGATCCTACAGTTAAATGAAATATTTTAAAAATTCTCATTCATAATAGTTGTATTGTATCTATCTCTCCACCATAATTGTCTTGATTATCAATAAAATACTTGAAAATAAATATTACATTAAAAATGTATGTTAAATAAATATAGTTGTTGTCTTTCTCATTCTCGCCCTAAAACTCAATTGTCCCACATGGTAACATAACACTTTATTTATTATCTATTTAGTAGTAGTATTTTTTTTTTTACAAAGCATAAGATATCATAAATAAATTACTTTAAATTTTTAGCTATTTAAAATTAATATAATAGTAAATTTTTGTTTCAACCTTTTCATCTACTTACATAATTTTTGTTTCCGAATTTTTGTCTCATTCTCATAGTTTTCTGTGTCTCTTTCAAATAACCTGTGCCTTATACTTTTCTCTTATTTACGTGATTTTCATCCCCACTCGTTTAAAATATTTTCCTCGTCATCTTTTCTCTTAATCATAGTTTTCTCTAAATTTAATTAATTTTCAAACGTTTTCTTAATTTATTTGAATAATTTTCCGTATCAATTTAAATTGTTTTTATCCATTTTAACGATCTCTTTCATTTATTTTCATTATTTACATGATTCATCCCCACTCGTTTAAAATATTTTCCTCACCATATTTTTTTATATATATAAAGTAGTCTTTTGATTTTTCATGAATGTTCTTATGTTTTGTCTAATTTATTTGGAAATTTTCCTGTCTATTTAATTTTTTTATCATTCATTAGAATGTTTTCCTTCATTTATTTTCATTTTTTCTCATTTAATCCTGACTTATTTAATCTTATGTTTGCTTTGGGATTACTAATATGTATTTAAAGAAAAGTGCAAAAGGACAACATGAAACAAACAATAAAAGAGTATTAAATGTTAGACTTTCCCACCGTTAGATTTGCCAAAAAATTGCACGCTTTTCTTAATATAATTTATTTAGGTCTTTCGATTAGAGGGGATTCACCGGGACATTCATCAATAATAATAATAATAATAATAATAATAATAATAATAATAATAATAATAATAATAATAATAATAATAATAATAATAAATAATAATAATAATAATAATTATTATTATTATAATATGGGTAAAATGCTTGAAAATTACTTAAAGAAAAAATGGCGTCATAAGATGATGTCAGCCAGGACCCGGAGAATGCATGTCTGACCTGGCCGCCATCCACATCCACTTAATTGACCCACGTGTGCTTATCAATCCCCCTCTTCGGGTCCCACTTCTCACACTATATCATCCCCACTACGTCATTTTTTACTTTTTTCTCCATAAAGACAGTGCTTCATCGCGAAAACTTTATGCCCTGCTCATAAATACCAAACAAATTATTTTAACTTAACATTAAATCAAATTTTATCATCAAACAATCTTATATCATGCTTATTAAATCATACTACTCTTGTTTCTAGTAGCAAAATTCTATGAAATTTTTAATGTTTCATGATGTTTGTGATTTAATTACGATTTTTTTTCAAAAAACAAAAAACATAAAAATATTAGTCATTAAAATTAAAATTACTTTACATATTTTTTCCATTTCAAAGGATTTCTAATTTTATTCCAAATAAAGTTATGTCACTTTTATTAAATGCCAAATATTAGTCACTTCTTTTTAATTAATTGAATGATGTTTTTTAATAGATTCAACAGTCTAAGTGGGTAACCTTTATTAATTATTATTATTACATAATTTGTATGTAGCATACGTATAAACGAGGAATCCATCATATTGGAGACTAACCAGGTGTCCTGGTCCTTCGAAGAGGTTGGTCCAATCAAATTTATTTTGTAAGAAAGCAATATTACATAAACAATTTTTTTTATTTTGAATAATACGAGCTTAACTATGATATTTAATTCTACGTAGTTTAAAATAGCTCGGTGTGTGTGTGTCTCTCTCTCTCTCTCTCTCTCTATATATATATATATATATATTCATAAGCATAGCTCGGTATATGACATGTATAGATTAGTAAACCTGCAAAAGGATTTCCCTAAAAATTTATATTGAACAACTGAATTCAAATAGCACATCCAAAATAAAACGTTGAGTTATCGAATTAAAAATATTTAATAAAATTAGCTATCGACAATAAAATAGAAAAAAAGTAGTATAAGTTATAGCTTCAGATCCTTCCCCCAATAGCATATAAAAAAAGTTATATATTAACATCAAGATAAATTTAATTTTTAAATGTGTTTAGCTAAATAAAATAATTTTATGGATTAATTAAATATATTAGAGACAAATAGACATGTATTCCTGAGATTAATCACTAAAATGTGGAGATAACGATCAATGAGTGATTAATATAATTGTATATCAGTTAAAAAAGTTTGATTGGTTGATGTAGAGGTTCATTAATAATATAATTATTAATGTTTAAAAATATAATATTGGTACCTCAATGTTATTTATTAATAGGATAGGAAAAGACAATGAATTGTTATTGAATGTACGTGAAACAGAGAGAAAAAGACAAAGTTTTCTTGTTAAAGAGACTACTACTATGCAAAATTGCCTGTAGCATCATGGCATGCTTTTGCGTTTTTCACCCTTTTCACCCCACATTTGATTTATCCGATTCGCTTTAGCGGCGTCTTTCACCGTTTTACCGTGGCCAAAACCGGGTATAAAAGGAGGTCATAAGAGCAAAAGAGACGAGAAAAACAGAGCAGCTCAACACCTTCCTTCTCCTTTTCACTATTCACTCTGTTTGTTTGCTAAACATGGATTCATCCTCCTTCTTCAACTCCTCCTCTTCCGATTTCTCCTCCGAATCTTCCTCTCCGGAGGCCTTCTCCTGGGATGGCTACCTCCCCTTCAACGAGAACGACCCGGAGGAGATGCTCCTCTACGGCATGATCGCCGGCGCCACCACAGCCGAGCCCGCCGCCGACCGAGCGGGCTCTGAAGACAGTGCGGCTGTGCAAAAGGACAAGTCCTACCGCGGAGTGCGGCGGCGGCCGTGGGGGAAATTTGCGGCGGAGATTAGGGACTCCACACGGCACGGGATGAGGGTGTGGCTTGGGACATTCGACAGCGCGGAAGCCGCGGCTTTGGCTTACGATCAAGCCGCGTTTTCCATGCGCGGGTCCGCCGCTATTCTGAACTTCCCCGTTGATATCGTTAGAGAATCGCTTAGGCAGATGAACTACGCTGGGGATAGCAGTGAAGAAGGGTGCTCCCCTGTTGTCGCTCTCAAGAGGAAACACTCCTTGCGGAGGAAAATTGGTGTCAAGAAAAACAGCAAACAGAGTACCGTAGACAATGCGGTCGTGTTCGAAGACCTTGGTCCTGACTACTTGGAACAGTTGTTGATGTCCTCTGATCATATTCCCTCCTCATTCTGATTCATTCATTCCTCAATTGCAATCAAAACCTCAAAACCCTTCACGCTGCGGCTCAAGCACCCATCCCGCAACGTTTTTTATAACCTTATAAATATCCCACGATGCGTAGTTTCTACTTAGGTTTTTTTATGTTAGTGTTGATTCCTTTTTCTACTTTGTTCTTTGGTTCTTGTATGGCCGAGATGCCGGTGTCATGTTTGGATGACAGATTTCAACATCTTCTGAATCTGTATCTTTTTCTCTCTTCATGGTTTCTTATTTTTTTTGTTTTCCTACTACCAGACTTGGAGAATTTTCTTGTTTTTTGTAAAGTTTAGACGATAAGGAATGCAATAATCTATGTGGGACACAATTTATGTCAAATTGTCGATATTAATTGAGGTGACTGGGACTGTTGTTTTAGCTTTATCGGAGTGTAAGTCAACATGCATGGTCGAGTTTAGCGCGGGGAAGGCGGCACGTGTGGCGCACCGCACATACAAACAAATTACAACAAGTTTCTTATCCATTTTCCCAATAAAATGAAAATACTTTCACGTCCTCAAAATAAAAGCATTCATATTCATTTATTTGAAATTAAAAATTAAAAATGATGATTAAAATATTAATTTTTTGAGTTGTTTGGTAGATATAATTATTTGTTTCCACTGTCTAATATATAATCACTATTTTGCCAACCTCTCCCCTTTTGCCTTCGAGTGTGTGAAAATTTCTCCAATTTTGCTAAGCATATTGTCACATAATTAATATGGTCGTAAGAAAGAAAGGGGTATATTATGGTGAAGATATAATTTTAAAGATAGGACGTTATAATAGAAAAATAGTTTTTAATGTACGGTTGATGAAGGGAGATCTGGTCCCATTAAGGTGACATGGGGGATCATTAACGTGGAGCATGACACGGGAGAGGCTTCTTTTTGGTAAATGAGAAAATGATGCAATAGTTTTCAAACTTTCCTATCTGATTGTGTTCAAAACAAGTGGCAGGGCTACTTTGACAGCAGGTTAGGCTAATTTTATCCTGTGACCACAACCGCATCTACGAAACATAGACTTTTGACAGCACATGAATCGCTAATTAGCTGAAGATGAAATACCAAAATTTTCTTGTTCTTCAAGCAATAAAAAATAAGGAGATAAAGTGGATTAGCACTTAGACGCAATATTTTATGGTAAAGGAAAACGCAAGGAAATAGGGTGAGTTGGTGGGGGGTTTCTAGAAATTTGTCAAATCTGTTGGAGAGTAGAGAACCGCAAAACAGTTTTTTTTTCTCTCCAACTGTTTGAGTCCAACTTTGAAGCAAAAGAAGCTTCTTCCAATTGATGACTAACAGAACTGGTTGGACACTTAGACCAACATCTGCAATCTTATGACTTATCTGCGTATTATTATAATCACCTGCCCTTACCTTGCTTTATTCATTCTTTTTTCTACTTCTAAATATCTCTCCATACCTTAAACTAATAATTTACGTGCTAAATAAAAGTCACCCTTTATGTCCCATATTCAAAGCAAAATGTTTTATATATACTAAAGTTGAACAGCATAAGTTTACTCCTCTCATTTCGAGAGCACTTTTTAACTAAATATAAAAGTTGAAAAATATACACAACTATATAGTATTTTAGATGCAATATTAACTTTTAATCTTCCAATGATCTTTATTATTCCTATAAAAGTGTTCGTGTAAGAAATATTAGGTTGATGAAAAAAATGTTATTTTTAGTGTATTACTGACTTTAATTTATCGAATTGTTTTTTCGTACTAGTTTTGTTATTCGATTTAGACTTTTTTATATTAAGCGGATTCAATACTTGATCAGGAATAGATCTTTTGGTCTCGATCTTTTGATGAGATCTCAGTTTTTATGCGGAAGATGAAATACTTGTAAAAGGTTATTTAATGCTTAATACTTAGTATTCAAAGAGTTTGAAAGTTTGTTAAAAGCATATCTTTCATTATATATGAAACTCTAATATCTATATACAATTGTATGCATAGTTCAAAGTGGACCTAGATCCACATGCACTGTTCATAGTGTATTTGGATTATCACGACATTCTAAATTAATTATGGCAATATATATATATATATATATATATATATATATATATATATATGGATTTAAGATGATTATTTATTATTAATTATGGTTAGGCTTGTTAATCATTTATAGGTATCCAACAAGTACTCGACGTAGTATCGTGATATCATCCCAGCCTAGGACAACTCGTACGTCTCGCCCTAGAACATCATGACCATGGTGGCTAGAACTGACTTCTTGTAATAGATTTTGCAGAACATATGGTACACAATGGTGATGTTTGTCAGCTAATGATCTTAGGCCAACTTTGCATAACAAGATTATTTTAACTTATAGTACACAATCCACTCCAAATTTTTAAATGAGTTAGAAGTCAATTCAATTATGTCATTTTGTATTTTGTACTCCAAAATTATCATTTTCTTCTTGCATCAACAAATAGTTTACTACACCACTATAATTATATCAAAAAATTTCAAAATCATTTTAAATTATAGTGTCAAATTGTTTAACAATCTATCATATATATATATATATATATATATATATATATATATATATATATATATATTTCTTTCTAAAATAGTAGGTTGGTATACAAAGGGGTAATCAATTGTGGGACTGACTTCATGTACTTGAAATGTCTTCTAGAATTAGATAAAGTTTCTTTGGTGGACAAAACGTCTCCTTGAACTTGACTTGAAGGAGTACCAATAAGAATACGAACAAATAGTGAAAGACAATAGTAGTCATAGATGTAGGATTGTCCTCCTATTTATACATATAACAGTGGTCTGACTCACTGTTCATAATTATCAACCTTATTAGTTAAGAAATTTTTTACTAATTATCTTAATTAGCACTTAATCAACTAGTTTAATAAACTCCTTCCATAAACTATATAACAAACTCAATTAAATCAATTTAGATAAAAATACCCTAATCCAGCTCGTAATAGCAGAATTTTACTAGCCTACAATACATTTATATTATTGAATATTTTGATTTATCTCCATATTTTATCACTCAATTATTAATATTTAACTAATTTTACCACTTAAACTTTTTAAACTCATTTCACCATTAACTTTTGTGTATTCTACCATTATGCTAAATGTGTAAGATGTATCAAGAAAAAAAAAGTATTATTTTAAAAACTATAACCACGTGAACATCAATTACTCTTTTATTATATCCATAAAAGTGTGAAAGTTTAAGAGAAACATAATGACAAAATACATGAAATTTTTTGAGTCGTAAAATTCGTTAAAGAATGATTATTAAATGATAAAATATATAATTAAGATTAAATAGGTTTAGTTATATATTTTGATTATAAATTTAAAAATGATAATACTACTAATTTCATTAATAACTTTACTACTCAATACACAATAAACTATAATTAGAACAATTGCCATTTAAGAAATTATCACTCACTAACATACTTTAAAAAATCAACTCTCACCAAATATCCAATTGTAAACATTAAAGAAATTACTCAAAATATTTTCGTAAATTTATTTAATAACTTTCGAACTAAAATATAAAGGTCACTTAAACAATATAAACATATAACAAATACCAATTTTTTTAGTAATTCGTTTAGCAAAATTAAAATTTCCTAAATAAAATTTGACAAATACAAATAAGATTTTCTCATACTCAATTCATCGAACGCAAATATTTTTTATTTGTCACTAGAACAATTTCGCTCAATGAAATAAAATTTATTACCAAAGATCTCGAGAAAACTATCATCTCAAATACGTTGGGCGATTTAAGCTCTATTGAATAAATTATGTATAAATTCTGCAATTTAAACCTGTGGTAAGAAAATATCAAATTATTTCCAAAAAGCCAAAAGAAATATTAAATATACCTTTAACTCAATTGCAGCTTATATTTTTCAATAATTCATCGCGTATAATTTTTTATCATGCTAAATAAAAAATCTAGATTGTATTTCTTACAACTCAAATCAATACTTGTTTTCAATATATAACAAAAGAATCTCGTTTTAGTTTTAAACCATCCATTCCATATTATAAAATCTAAGAAATTGATCAAATTTATTTCCACACAAAGGAAAACCATGCTAAGTGATTTTGTTTTTTGTCAAATTCTGAAACTAACTCAAAATACTCAATTCCCTTAAATTTCCGAAAACCTAATTTTTATACATTTCATCATATATTCATAATTCTTAAAGATAGAAAACTTTAGTTTAAAATGATAAATCTAACTCCTCTAAACTGAAAGTGATTTAGATATATAAGAATTCAAAGGTTGAGGATGAATTATTGAGAGAATCACCACCACGTGTCTCTTAAGCTACTAACGATTAAGATCTAACCAGAGAAAGTATACTCGATATTACAATTTGTAGTTAGACAGCAAAACAAACATATGTATGTAATTTTCATTGACCTTATTTTATGTTTCCTTTTTTATGAGGAAAATGGATATTCAAAGAAAGGAAGTAGAAGATGACTTACCCTCATTCCACTTTACCTTTTCACTAGGTTTTACTACTGAGAAACAAAGGTTGAAAATTTGGTCGTTTAGGTAGATGGACAAAAGGGTATGAGAGAAAAAAAGAAATTTCTTTGTGCGAAAGATAAGGTTCTGTTTTTGGCAAAGAAGAAAGAGTTTTTTCTTTCTTTATTTGTGTTCTATCTGGACTCTAGGTTTGATATGCCCACACCCCACACCCCACACTTTGTTTTCAACTAAAAGCCCACCTGAAGACCCCTTCAACTACCAAATCTTTCTATAGACTCTTATTATAAAATCATTTCTTACACTATAATTATATACATACCACAAATATAAATAAAATAATACTAAGGTAAATTCTTATAGTTGTTGATTTATGTAGGTAAATTGTTTATTCATACGGGTCGTTGCTTATTTTTTCAAACTTTAAAGTCTTGTTTGACAATTTTTCACCGACAAAATAAATTTAATGTTCTAAAACTGTTTCAAATTCACAGTATACATGTAACTGGCGTCTAAAAAATAATTATATAAAAAGATTTGGAAACAAGACAAGTAAAAAGCAAGAGACTAACTTTTTTTAAAAAAATAAGAATAATTAATAATTTACCAAATAATTATATATAAACACTTTATGATAAATAAAACGTAAAATATTACTCTCAAATAATTACTTAGTAACAAAGGTTAAAATTTAACAAATGTCAAATTAGAGAGTAAGAGATATTAAACCCCCCATGCTCTGGATACCCACCGAGAGACTAGGTGGTCCCATCGTCATATTTCTTAACTGTTAACTATACTTGGATTATATCTCAAAAGTACGACCGAAAGCAATTAACATCCCTTCAAAGATTTGCAAATCATTTCAAATTAAGCATGTTGTTCCCATAAATCAATAAATGAATCACATTATGTGTTTTTAAGAATATTATAATTCAGATGAGTTCTTTTCTCTTTTGGTTTTCCTTGTTTGGTAAACAACTTCACAAAGAATATTACACTATTGTTATTAGACAGAAGAGACAAAATGGTCTACATACTCTGTTAGATTTTCTCTATATATAGTTTTATGCTAATAATAATAAAATTAGAATATATTCAATAAATTATAAGTTTTCTGGTTGACAATTTGCAGTTATTCTGTAATAGCCCAAAAATTCTATAACTTTTGTCTGTTACCAAGTATTAACATCCATTTAAAGTTCAAGGTACTACAAAAAGTGTTCAGATACCTCAGAGTTATGTATAACTATTCTCATGACAAAAGGAAAACCATCTCAAGGTCATAGAGTCTTTAACTACAACAAAAACATATATACAAGACAAAAGGAGATCGATTTAAGAGTATATCATCTTTAAGGTGCTCCTAAACCTCCATCTGCACCTGCTCATGTACATAGTACAATCATCGCAGTTTACAAAACAATAAGAAAAGCAAGGGTAAGCTAGCGAAATAATGTTTTTAGCTTATAAGAGTGAAAAGAATTGAAGTGATTAGATTTACAAATGCAAATATGAATTCTTAAGTCGAATAAAACTAAGTTTAACATTCAGTCACAAACTTTCATACTTTATTCTAAATTCATTAACCTCATAATGATCCATCTGCAATCACCGTACCTTGATTTCCTTTCAATCTCCAGTACTCTGATTTCATTTCAATCAAAATGATTGCAAATGCATTCATCATTCAGTCATAACAACAATCATATTCAATCATTCTGAAGCTTATAGGTGCATGTGTAATCATGGTACCTTGATTTCCTTTCAATCTTCAGTACACTAGTTTCATTTCAACCAAAATGATTACATACAAGTCTATAACTCAGTCATCACACATAACACATCAATTTCATCATACTGAAGCATATAGAGACATATGTAACCATGGTACCTTGGTTTCCTTTCAACC
>Ga0209700_101707_pt1 | contig 45509 bp, 22 predicted proteins | sample SiratroredBW_FD_187528 | JGI IMG/M metagenome (GOLD analysis project Ga0209700, IMG submission 187528) | Root nodule microbial communities of legume samples collected from California, USA - Siratro red BW (SPAdes) (version 2) | ecosystem: Host-associated > Plants > Roots > Nodule | place: USA... | reverse complement strand
ACAATTCTAAGGTTCCCTTGTGGGTCTCTGTAATGGTTATGGTTCATATTTAAGCAATACAGTTTTTGGTACTTCTTAGGTTTTTCTTTAATAGTCTGATGACTAGTTTGTAGTATTCTTTCATTCTATGGTTTCTTTCTGGGTTGGTTATTCTTTCTATGGAGGTATAGTTTTTCTGTAGTTTGCTCCTATATTTGTTAAGGAGGATGAAGGTGTTTTTAATGGGATGTGGATGTCTTCTTTTAAGTTTGAAGGTTACTAACTGTAAAAATAAATAGTTAATAAATTTATTTTTGATTTCTATCAATACAGTTTTTATATTCAAAAAATAAGTAAAGATTATTTCTCTCCATAAAGTATTTGTAACTTACATATATTTTATGCCAAGAGGCCCTTGTTTCATTTTCTCTCTTTATATATTTTATAAGTATTTTTTATACATATTTCATTATAATTTTATTTTTTATTTTGATGAAAATTAGTAGTGTTTAAATTATACAATTAAAAAATTATTAATCATTATTTTTAATGTATATAAATTTATTTTAATTTTTAATATAAATTTTAAAAATAATTTTCTGATTAATTTGTTATAATAATTAAATTCTTACTTTTTATTATCTTAAAAACTTAGACGCCTATATTCCTACTAATATGCATATATATAAAATAAATATATTAAATATACATAATATTAAATGAAGTATAGATAATATTAAATGCAAGAAATATATTAAATATATATTAAATACAAAAATATATTAAATATAATAATAAATGCAATAAATATAATACTTTTGCATTCAATATTTTTGTAAAATATTTATGAGTGCAATAAATGTAATGCTTTTACAATTAATACATATATAATATATTTATTATATACAATGAATACGAAATTTAATAACATTAGTAAAGTTAGTTATATAGCATAATTAGTAAATACCATAATTAATATCATACTTTAATAATACATCTTTGACGAAGAAACAGAAAACTTATTTTTTAGGATAAATTATTAGAAGGTGAAGTTTTGTAGGAATATGTGGATGATGTCATCGTGTAAGAATAAATTAAGTATATTAAAAAATCTTCATTAGTTCTGTTAGGATGAAGTCATTATCAAATGAATATTACTATTAGTTAGAAGGAAATAATTAAGGAAATGATTTTAAAATCACATATAAAATTTAATATAAAGTATTTGAGTGATACTAAATATATGATATCATATACAATTTAATAAGTACGGTTACATTAAAAAAATATTATGAGAGAAATATGATAACATGAATAATAAAACTTATATATACTTGATTTTTTATGAAAAAATATAATTAATAATATAATTACAAATTTTATAGAATTGTTATTATAATAAAACAATAAGTATTCAAATGTACAAAATAAAATTACAATAAATTATATAAAATATAGTCAGAAAATAATTTATTTCTAATTAATTATTATAAATATACATTAAAAATATTATAATCTTTTATTACAATGGGATCATGAAAAAAAAGTAGTTGATCCGTGAGTTGAGATAAAAAGACAAAACTAACGATCACAATAAAAATTAAACTCCATGGTAATTAAATGAAAATAAAACATATTTTAAGCATTTAATAGAAAAATTTCTTTAATAAAAATTTAATTAACAATACTCAAATTTACATTACACTTGGAACTCAACCAAGTCAAAAAAATTGTGAAATTAAAATAAAAATCTATTTCATAGAAAGTAAAAATATATTTAAATTAAAAAATAAATATTACAATGTTCATTGGTAATTTTTTTTATTGAATATTGTATTTAAATATTTAAATAATGAAACATATTACTTTTAATGCTTAGTTGTAAAGGTGGTCACTCACCTTTCCAAAGTCAACAAATTGTGTTTTTTCCTTGTTAAAGCTTGTTTATTCACACTTACCACCTCTAAATTTCCTAAATTTCATGAAACAGTTTGCATAATAAGATCGGTTTCATTTCACTAATTTAATTTATTAATATGGATAGATGAATGTAGAGTTGAAATTCATGCTAAGCTCACTATATATAGTGACACTCATATAAACATTCCACAACCTCCTATCTAATATTTCTCATCTTTGTCATGGCTATTTCATTGTTGTTCAATTTTCTTTCAGACCACCCAAATGATCATGTTCCTTATCCTTGGCAACGAATTGTAGATATCCCGGTAACTCTTAACATATGATTTAAAATATGTATATTTCTGTTTTAGTTAAAAAAATATCAATATTATGTTGTTCTAATGGTTGTTCTTGATCTGATCACAGACGAATCTTCTTTACTACTTTCACATGGAGACTGGATTTGTGATTTACGATTTTAGGCCTTTTGTGAATTTTGGAGGGGGTGTTTTCCTGGAAAATGATATTGGGTTTACTTTTACAGACGAAGAAGTTCTTCAGCAACTAAGCGACCACATTGAAGATTTTATGAACGTTCCAAAACTTCTTCTTTTCTGTTGTGCATGCAGTGGTAGAACTTACTTTGGAGTTGTAGAACTACCAGTAGTTCGATGCCCATTGTGCAAGGGTATAACTATGCTGTTACCATGATTTTATCGTGGATGAAAATGTAAGGATCATAGAAATCTTGTCTTGATGAGTTATCACTGTTTTTATTTATTTTTTTTATTTTTTTATTTCAGGTATTCTAATATCTATTTGCATAGATTATTAGTTTGTTTTTTTTTAATCTGCAATATCCCTACATTGTTAGTATTACATGATTTTAACTATGTTATGGTTGCCGAATCTTTCATATATAGGTTCTGAGAATGAGTTGTCGGAGAGCAAAGAAGTTGGCTATGGAGGTCTAAGAGGAAGAAAATTCAATGGAATGAAGACTATATGTGCTTAGAATTATAAGTTTTTAATATTATTTAGTTTTATTTAATGTTTTAAAGTATTAGATGATGACTTTTGTATGTTGTCATTTATTTTAGATTGCTGTTTAGTCTTTCCGTGTATTCAGTATTAATAAAAAAAATATGAAATATTAACATTTTCTTTGTTTAGAATAACTTTATAATTGAAACCTAAAAGAAAAAAAAAATTAATATGACTTCTTCACTCGTTTATATATTTAATAAGTGTATACGTTAAAAACGTATCAAATTAATTTTATTTTTCATATTTACTCTTTCTGGCACCATTTCGGTCACCGTTATATTATATGTAACTCGTTTTTATCGTCAATAAAAAAATATATATAAAATGGAGATAATAAATTTATTTTAATTTATATAAAAAATTTAAAAAAAAATTTACTAGTGTCCCAATCTCCATCTCTAATAAAGAATAATATTCATCCCCAAAAAGTTGCATAGTACTTTGAAACAAAATATATAGACATACAATTAAATTTCCTTACCTACATAGCCTGCCCACTTTGAACAACACCTAATTACACTTATAAAATCAATGACATGTAAGTTAACATATCAATCAATACCCACTTAGAGTATGTAGAATTGACGTATTTTTATATTTAACTTTTACCACAACCCATGATTTAACTTGTACAAGTGCAAAAACCACTTACACGTCACAGTTCCTATTTTTGAAGCTTATGTCATTTCTATGCTTCGAAATGTACCATATTATTAGTCATACAATATTGCACACACTTTTACCTTTCATAGTAGCCCCACCCAAATAAAATCTTAAAAAGTGTTCTATAGCCATATTATGGTGCATTGATTGCATCCCAAACCAATTGTCACACATATTTCATAAGATACAAGTTGTCTTACATGTGAAAAACAAATGTCACACTTTCAACACAAGAATTACAAAAAACACACAATGGGTTCACAATAGGAATACCTAATCTATGATGTAAAAAATAGGTTGGACGGAGTTCAAGAGGGGGGGGGGGGGGGTGAATTGAATTTTAAAAATTTTCGCAAAACTGGAAAGTGATTTAAGAATGAGAATGAATTATCTTTATAAAATCAATTAACTGCACAGTTCTGGACTATCTAGTAAACAATTCAGCAAACAGATGCTCAGAATACAATTGATTGAATCAAAATGTATCAGAAGATATATACAACGGAAGTATTACAGATTCAATTAAACAATTGACTGAACTCTCCAAGAATTATAATACAATCAACAAGATGATTAGATTTTAATCCAATTAATTGAAATGATAACAACAGTTGAATAATAGCTATTAAGAAGAGTAGGGAGAAAAGCAAGAACACATAATTTTTATCCTGGTTCACCCTTCCACAAGGGCTAAGTCCAGTCCTTTGCCAAACCAGCAAAGATTTCCACTAAAATGATCCAAGATCAGTTTTACACCCTTGCTCCCAGCAAGTTACACACTGCTCCCTGCAGTACCTACTGCTCCCAACAGTAAACCCACCACACCTGAACCCTTCAGCTAGTGTTACACTAGTACAGAAACCCACTGCATTGCCCAATTACACTCTAGTAATTGAATACAATAAGAACAGAATACAGTTAAAGTCAATCAACCACACTATACACAATACAAAATGGATTGAGATCAAGTTTGGAAGACTTAGCTCTGGTCCAGAACCAAAGCAGTTGATCCTCACTCAAGTAATGCTCCAAGACTCACGATCTTTATGATTTCTTGTGTGTAAATCAATTTGAAAATAGTTTGCACAAAAATGGTGCTTATGATCTCTTAGGAATTCTCAAAAGTATATTTCAGAAATCTAAAAGGTATGAAAATGATAAAGACAATTCCTTTTTATAGTCAATTATGATTTAAACATCTTAGCTGTCACTGGTTCAATTAATGGAACAAACCATTCAATCGATTGAATTGATCGTTAGTTGACTCAGTCAAAGATTCCAGTAGTAACAGAAATAACTGTCACATTCAATTGATTGTTTTAAAAATTCAATTGATTGAAAAATCTTTTTCAACAAAAACCAGTTTAGGTTCTTTTTCTCAAAATCATGTTAATATTGATAAAACCATTTTTTAAAACACATGAATCTTGAGCCTCTTCAAGAGTGATGATCAATATCATTAATGGTTGAGTACCAAGCTCACAAACACATCTACCCAAGCTTAGGGACCTATGACCGAAACCACAACAAGTCCAAGTGGCTCAAGCATATCTTCTCTTGATCACATCTAGTCCAGTAGGCTCCAACAGGTCTTCCAATCAACCCGTGCTTGGCGTAGTCTAACACTCCATCAAGCTATACTCTTTATTGTCTTCATCAAATCACATGCTTAGCTATGGTGCTAACATATGAAGCTTATCCCAAGTTGGCAGTTGTGAAAGACTCTCCAGCTACATATCTGAAAGTATAACGGTCCCTTCACTTTCCATAACATTTGAAACACCTCCTCATAACCTCCAACACTTTCATCCACAATCTTATTATAGGCATCCTTCACAGTATACACATTTTCGATCCTCCCTTTTCTCACCCACTCGTCATCTTTTCCTTATTTAATTCATACCGATGGTTGAAAGAAATTCCTCAACTAATAATTTTTCCAATTCAAATCATGTCCTTCTCCAACTATTTTTCCACACTGAAACCTGTCAATGCCAAACCCTAAACTCTTTTACTTTAAGGCCTTTATGAGTTGAATTTGAAAAACTTCTAGGAAAAGCTTGAGGGTTAATTCCCCTACCCAACAATCATTCAAAAACTAGATTTTATTACCTTTTTTCAACGTTCTTACCTGACTCGAGATGGAGTCGTCCCATTGGTGAAGTCGGCAACCGAGTTGATGGCGTTGAACAGAATGGGGATCCACCTACAGAAGACTCTTCGACAGTCAAGTCAGTAAGAGTGTAAAAATGTGTTTTGGGAATAAGAGAATAGATGTATTGTGAAAAGATTATCCTCCCTGTAGACTTTGGTTGTACTTATAAGACCTTGTCATTAAAGATTGAATATTTCCCTATAATGATTTAAGACGTTAGGAATCACGAATTACCATAATACAATGTGATTGATCTCCATTAGGGTCAGTCATAATAAGGTATTAATTGATAATTACTAATAGGTTGGGCTGTAATGGATTTGGGTGAATCTGGCCTCAATACTGGGGTACTATACCCACCTCGGTCCGCATAACTTAGCATACACCTGGCCGAACACATCTGGGTCAAAACGACAGTCCACCTACCGGAATCATGAACTTGGGGGGCTTATGTACCTACCCCGGTATTGAGGCCAAATTCACCCGACGGTCAACACGACTTTCCTCGTGTGAACCATTCCCCTTAGTGGGACAGGCGAATGTTCGAGGGAAGTTCTGAAGAATCATCTTAGAGTCGAGTACCGACTTCAAGCCGGACAGTGTCCAGGGGTTTGGACATCCTGGTTTGAGCGAGTACGTGGCTCCAGGAAGCGGTCGGAGGATCGGGAACGAAGCCGTGACCACCCTCCGAGGAACTGTCACAGCATGCCCTTTAACAAGTTGCTACCACCACCATTGAGGGAGGATCTGAAGACTCACATTAGCGGATTCCATCCTTTCACTCCGAAAGTGATGAGGGCTAGGCTGCCATCCAAATGGCAGTGGCCACATATGGACACCTACCACCGAACCTCTGATCTCGAGGTCCATATCAAGTCCTACATGACACAGGCAAATCACTTCTCTGAAGACGGTAGGGTCCACTGTAGCCTATTTATGACAACGCTCAAAGGCTCCATCTTGGAATGGTATTACTCATTACTCGCCAATTTCGTTGACTTGTTTGAGATGTTATGTGCACGATTCACGTAAGGTTCGCTGATAGCAAGCCTACGACGACCTCGTCAGCATCCCTCCTGCATGTCATATAGGGGGATATCAATTTGTTACAGCAGTACATGGCTCAGTTTACAAAGGTGATATTCGCGATACCCGATCTCCACCCCGCTGTAACAATGCATGCACTTCTGGTCGGGTTGAAACCTAGCCCGTTCTTAGAAACGCTCTACGCGGATCCACCACCGAACATGGACAGCCTAAGGGCTAGGGTGGCCAAGTACATGAGCATTGAGGAGAGTATAGAGGCCAGGAAAAAGAAGTCCCATCCACATACCATTGGAGAAAGCTCTCGGTTCCAAAAGAGGGTCAAACCAGGAAGGTATGATCGCTACACTCCTTTGAACGCCACTCGGGAGGCCGTGTTACAGGAGGCTTGCAGCTTGGAACTCATCTGCCTTCCTCACTCGAGACGAACGCATCCGAGTGCTGACCCGACACTCAGGTGCAATTATCACCAAAATATTGGGCACAACACAAAGGAATGCACCAAGGTTCAGGACCTTATATAAGAACTCATCAAGTTGGGTGCTCTAGCTCGCTTTGTCCAGAAGGGCTAACCGCAGGCAAACCTGGAGGGACCCAGGAACTTTGGTACTAGCGTAGGATGTGTAGGACGCTTCCATGGTGGTAGGGGTCAAGTCCGAGGACGAACCAGACCTGAAGAAGACAGGGCTAGGGAGCCCAAAGCTGAGGTAGGAAATAGAGGTACTCAGCAGGATCCTAATGTTGCTGCCGGATCCGTGAACATGGTAGAAATCTAGTTCGGCTCCGTTGGAATAGGAAAACCCCACCTCGGTACCATTGAGAGCTCAGTAGATATTCAATTCGATACGGTTGGCACTATTGTAGGTGGTTTTGTAGATGGTGGTGCTTCTAGCTCGGCTAGGAAGAGGCATTACAGGAGCATTAATGACGTGGTGAAGTGGATCTCGACCCTTGTGCAGAATTCGAGGAGGGCCGACTTACTTTTGATGAACCGATGGCGATAGTACAACTCGACCCTCACCCTTGTCAAGTCACTGATATAAGCATTTCATCAAACACCTTATGAACAAGTTTCTACAATTGAAGTTTCATAACAATTCAAGGAAGCACATGACTTAAAACATGATATGTAAACATTATAAAGGATTCAAGGAAGAATAACAAGTTTGAACCGATTAAATTCAAAAACAAAGATATTAAATGGTGGAAACAAATCAAGACATGCAAAACATCATGAACAACAAGAAAAGAAGATTGGAAGAAGCACTTATCTCTTGAAGAACCTGAGCTTTGATACCAAATGATGAAATTCTAGCTTCAATTGCATCCTTCAATGTGTTTCTTCTTGGAGAATTGTTGTTGTGGAAGTGATTCGAGATAGATGCAGCAGAAGAATTGTTGTGTGTAGTGGATTGAAGTGTTTGAGATGGAACATGGAGTGAAAAACGTGTGAGGTTAGGCCAACACACCTAGAAGAGAGCAAGTCTAGAAAAGAGACTACTCTAAGGAGAGATTTTAAATAAGAGTAAAGAGGAAAAAATCGGCCAACATTTCATTAGGTATTCAAATCTGAAATTTTTAATTACAAGGGTCACCTATTTATAGACTAAAAGATGAGTTGTCTTGCAATCTTCTCAAAAACTCTATTAGGAGCTTAACAACTGGCAACTCATGAGTGGAGAGGATCCTCTACATTGGGAGAGTGTTATGTGTCCATGGTGACTTGTAGCCCAAGCTTCATATCATCTCCAATGAAATAAGGACAAGTGGCACAAAAATCTTGGAAGGCAAGCTTCTATGTGGCACCTACTTGTCTCACATGTGGTGCCTTATTTAAGCTTGTTTAGCATCTTCTTGAAACTTTTGCAAGGCTCAAAAAGTGACGTCTTTTCTAACTTTTATACAAGAGATAGGCCCAAAATACAAGACCAAAACCTATTTTACTTGGCCCAAAATACAAGACTCGAAATAAACTCTACACTATCCAAAGTCTCTATAGTGATATTTTCTAATTTTGAACTTGGGGCCAAAAGTTTGTTTAGAATCCCAAACAAGTCCAATTAGGCCCAAACTCTTGGTCAAGGTTTTGCTCAGTGACCTCTTTATACTTGCCTATAGTCTTGGAGGTAGGATTGCATTATTTCTTTTCCACTAATTCATGCATTAATTACTCCTTATGTTCTTCGACTACTTATGGAATGAAACAATATAAAGCTTTCTCTACTGTATTTGATATGTGAAACTTCCTTTTAGTTACAAGAAATACTTCATTTGACACATCTATCCTTAGACAATCTTTCTCCTCATTAATGTTGCAAAACCTTGTAAACATTGATGTCACTTCGTCATCTTGAGCTCTTTAAGTTTTTTGTCATCAACATCAATAATAACTATAGCAATTTTCATAAAGGGTTTGCCAAAGGGAACTTCCATTCCTCTTCCATGTCTATCACAACAAAGTTCACATGAAACATGAATTTGTCCTCATTGACAAAAACATCTTCAACCACACTATGAGGATACGTAATTGATCTTTCAGTCAAATGTAACGTCATCTTGGTAGGTCTAGCCTCTAAGTCACCTATCCTTCTCATCATAACCAAGGACATTAAGTTGATGTTAGCTCTCAAATATAATAATGATTTTCCATAGGTTAAGCATGATAGTAAAATTACTTGGATTCTAGGACTTTAGGGCAAGATTTTCTAAATGATAACACACTATAACCGACCTCCAACTCAATAGTTTCTTCCTCTATGAATCTGCTCTTCTATGATAACGACTCTTTCATAATTTTTTCATATCTGAGCATTGGTCTAAGGTCACTGAAAATGGAATATTAGTCTCTTATAAATATCTTGAAATCTAGCAAGTATCCTTTCCTTATCTTTTCTCGGATGAGAATCAAGATAAGGGAGATTTTCACTGGTGGGGTCTTGAATGCCTATTTCATTTTCTCTATTTCTTTTTCTTTCTTTCTCTTTTTATTTTCTTCTTCCTTCACCAAAATCCCCAATTCACTTTTTCTTCTTGGTGTTTTTCTATTTCACTTTCTTTCTCATCATCATCATCACTTTTCTTCAACCATTATCCCTAAAGCTTTCCCACTTCTAGTGATAACAACTTTAAAACGCTTCTTAGGATTGATTTGGGTATTGGCATGCCAATTATTTTTCTAATTGACCCATTTCTACCTATAAATTTTTAATTTAAGCATCAATGTTCTTTTGGTTTTGGAGGGAGAGTTATATGAATTGTTGTAAGGTATTTTTCAACTTAACTATAGTTTCATATAACAATGGATGTTGTTGTTGGGGTGTGGTCTATTACTAGACGTGTCATGTTCTTTCTTCCCTCCATAATTAGCAATATTATTTCTCAACCATTGATAGTAAGAGTTTGGATAAAGCCTATTGGAGAAATTTTGGAGTCCTTGGTTCCCTATATAATTAACTTCCTCTCATTGAGAACCATTAGGAGCTTGACAATACCCATTAGAGTGGTCACCTCTATAAAATCACACCTCATCACCTATTGAGTTGAGTAGGGATAGACATGTATGGCTTGTAACCACTGAGGCAAATTGGTCATGTTTTGCTTGAGAACTTCCATTTGTTGTAACTGTTGAGGCAAATTAGTCATTTGTTGGTTGAGAACTTCCATTTGTTGAGAAAGGAGTTTGTTGAGCTAGAAGGGTATCTTGAGAATTTAACTCTAATACTCCTCTCCTTTGTACTTGACATATCCCACGTTGATTTTGCAAGTTAGTAGAAGCTATAGGTTTAATGATTATGATTGCCTCATTAATGGTTTTAAACAACACATGGCCACCAAAAGAAGCATTCAAAATCATTTTGGTTTGTGGTTGCAACCCAAAAATTTTGAACTTGCAACTCTATGTCAAAATCACAATAGGGAACTTCCAAAACAAAGCCTTGTATCTTTCCCATGCTTCACATTACGACTCAATAATCCCTTGAACAAATGTAGCAATAGTCACCTTAGCCTTTATATTCTTACACAACAAGAAATTTCAGATTTACTGATAGCCAAAATCCACCAATAATGCAAAAAATTCGTCGTTAAATAAAAATTATCGATGAAATTGCAACAGCAAAAAATCTATCGATAAAATGTTTGTCGATAAATCTACTAACGAAATATTAAATTATTAAAAAATTTACCGATAATTTTTTTGACAAATATTATTTTTATTATTATAATTTTATTTATGTTATTATTACTATCATTATCATTATTTTTATTGATATTATTCACAGGGAGTACACATATGTTATAATTGTTTTACTAAACAAATTTTTAGTTATATTATGATTATTACTATTCTTATTATGACTATTATTATAATTTATTATTATTATTATTATCATCATCATTATTATTATCATTATTAATAAAATAAGAATTATTGGTAAAATTATTATTATGGTAATAATTATTATTAATTTCATAATAATAATAATAATAATTGTTATTATTTTTATTATTATTTTCATCATAATTATTATTAATATCATTATTATTATTATTATAATAATTATTATTATTATTATCATTATTATTATTATTATTATTATTACCATTATTAATATTATTATCTTAATTATTATTACTTTTATTATCATTATTAATATTAATATTATTATTATTATTATCTTAATTATGATGGTAATGATACTAATAATAATTTTTGTTTCATTATTATTATTATCTTTTTAATATAATATTATTATTATTATTACTATCATTTATTATTTTAATTACTATTTTTATTTATAATAATAATAGTAATTATTATTTTTATTATTATTGCTATTATTATCATAAATATTTTCACTATGATTATTATTATAATAATTATTATTATTAATACTATTATTACTATTATTAATATTATTCTTATCTTATTCATTCACAGTGAGCCTTATAAGGATTTATGTACATGATTGAGTCCCCTATGATTCTATTCTAGTTCAAATCCGCTTTAGTCATTCCTTCTTTTAAGGATAATTTAAAATTTTGAGTGACAATGGTAGTAGAAGAAGAAGGTTGAAAGACAACTTGCTCAACTAGTAATCTCTGCCTATTTGTGTCTCTTTTGCTTTCATTATAATGAAGTTGAGTTATTCACACAATGTATTCACAAGGTTAAAATAAGCATACAATCATCTTAAAATGGGTTTTGAAATATGGATTTAAAATGAAGGAAAATAGATTTTTGAAATACAAAAAATGTTTTTAAAAAGGTTTTAGGAAGTGTATAATCATTTACATTTTAGTATAATTAGCTAAACTATTCTTGGTTAGGTTGAAAACATGATAATTGACTATCTCTATTAAACCAAGTAACCATTTTAAGTGTTTTCAAAAGCTCTTTAAAGTTTGTAATAGTTGGTTGCTTTGCACAAACTTGTTTATATAGTTAGACCAACAATTCTAAGACCGAATTGTTGAGACTAGATAGGATTAGTGGATTTAAACTATCTTGTATCAATCTTGTACCTTTCTTGTATCAATCTTGATTAACAAAATTAATTGCATTTTGATTTTTTAATTGAAATTGTTTTAAAAAGAAATTAAGGAAAGGGAATCTTTTGCGAAAAGATTTTAAGACCAAGTTAACCCCCTTTTGGTTTATCTTAGTTGTCCATTATTTTCTAACAATTGGCCTTAGAGTTTGTTTTTGAAAGTTATTCAAAACAAAGAACAAAATATTTTCTAAAATTGCTTTGCAAAATCAAGTTTTGCTTAAGGTTTTGATATTAACAATCCTCTTCTTTTCATTGGTGAAAACTATATTTTTTTGAAAGTAAGAATGTAAATATTTTTGGAATAAATTGATCGAGGTGTAAGAGATGTCGATATATTCCTATGCATACCATTAACAATATGTAAAAGCCCTCAAATGTTCGATTAAGGAGGATGGAAATACTTTTAGGCTGAGTTCAAGAGAGAGGGGGGGAGGGGGTGAATTGAACTTTACAAAATTTTTGAATTTAGAAAGCTAGAAAAACATTTTAAGCAAAATGAGAGTTTTCATAATCTCTAGAATCAATAATTCAAGGCGCATCACATAATATCAATCAATTCAAACACGAATAAATAGATTTAAAAACTGAGATTTTAGAAAATCAGATTTTCCAAACACAGTAATCTTGAACAAGCTAGAACCAACATGTAGTTATAGAATTAAGCAATGTTCAATCCAATTAATCAGAATACATAAAACAAGATTCAATTAAAGAATCAAAGGAAGGAAAATAAAAATTTTGGTCACTCACAGTGAATACAATGAACAATTTTGTATTTAGGCAATTGAATGGTTTTATTGAACACACATTTTTTTTATTCCAATAAACAATTTAATTGAAAAACAAGAATCCAATAGGTGGACACCTCAGATTCAGTCACGAAATCAAGATTAAGAGAAATTTAATTTAAGATACCAAAGATACAATTTCAGATTATGCAGAGAAGCACTTAGATCACAATGCTAGTCAAACCAGTTTGTTAAATAAATCAAATCAGAATTTGATTAAGCACTTCAATCAAAACAATTTTCCAATTTTAAGAATCTTGATAAAAACAATTAGATCATAACAAAAAAGCTATTGGTTGTTCAAATACAGAATGACAGAATCACAAAGAAGCAAATTCAAGTATGTAAAATGAATGAATGACACTAAACAGAATATGGTGCAGAGAGAAGGGTCAAAGAGAAACACACAACGCAATTATATTGGTTCACCCTTCCTCAAGGGCAACGTCCAATTTGAATCAAAGATTACAATTATACAAATAAAAAACGCAACACTTGAATCACACAGGTTCAAGAATTGAGTTGCATAAACTCCTCTATTTTCGATGAAGAAGAGCATGCGCAAAGCTTTGAAGAACACCAATGGCACAACAAGAACTCAATTTTTGAATTTCTTTCAAGAACACTTCTTTAATCGTTGAAAACCAACCAACTTTATTTTTCTTTCACAAAATTCTTGTCTCTCTTTTCTGTATTTCTCTTCACTATATTCCTCTTATTCCCACTTTCCCTGGAATCCGCATTAGATATAAGGCTTATCCCTGGTTGAAATGTGACTTGCAGGCCCTTGTCACACAACTAGCTAATACTTAGAAGATTGTGTTTTAGGCCTTCAACCAACAACACATTTTGTATGATCAGATTTCCCTTGACTCCTATATCACCACAACCAATTGTTCTGCCTTTGTTGTTGTCACCACACATGACAAATCCTCTATGCTTTATAACCAGTCCAGCAAGCAAAGATGCATCCCTGTCATATGCTTGGAACATCTACTGTCCAAGTACCAAAGCTTCTTGTTGGCTGCATCTTTAGTCTGTAAAACAGATTAATGAATAAAGGTGGGTACCCTGTTAACTTTGGGTCCATAACTATTATGATCACCTTTTGGTATCCACCTTACAAGGCCACTTAGAACATCAAAGGGTCTCACTTTATATTTTCTAGTAATGTGACCTTATGCAAGCAATAAAAGCAAGTTGGAAAGGGAGAGGTGTGCTTGCTGCTGTAATTGAAAAAAGCTGCTGAATTTTTTGGTTTTCTTTTAAAACTTTGGTTTATATCCAATTCCAGCTTTATCAAACACACAGTTCTGAGAAACTAAAATAACATTTAAATTTGTAGTCCCTGAGGCAAGCTTTAAAGAAGTTTTCATAAGATATTTTACCTTAGCTTGTAGCACCTCACAGTTTTCACACATGGCTGGCTTGCTTGATTCATCCTCATGGTTAGAAGACTGGAAAATCATATTCAAGTGTTCAAAATTAGTTTTGACAGTTTCTTGTTCTTCTTCCAATGAGTTGTCTCTCTTTTCCAGCCAATTGCTCAAACCTTTTAACCCATTGTTTACAAGTGCCAATCTCTTTGTTTCATCATGTGTTTCAAAAAAAGCTTGAAGCAATGTACTGTAGTTTTCTTGATTTAAAGAAATACTTGAGTTGACACTGCTTACCTCAGATTGTTGAGTCGTTTTCATCGCAGTCTATGTAGGCCCTTTTTCCCTTTGTTGTTTTTGTTGAATTTCTTCTTTTCCACAACCTTTTCTTTATGAACCATATTTGGACATTTCATCTTGATATGTCCTTGCTTTCCCCATCCAAAACAAGTAAAGTTAGCAACATTGAAATCATTTTCTAGTATACCTTTTAGATTGTTGATTCTTCTCTTTTCCCTTCTTCCTTAGGAATTTGATGAATTTTCTTGTAGCAGGTTCAAGGTTTTAGCTTCATTGTCCTCACTAGAATTGGTTTCACTTTCTTCTCCCAAAGCAGCAGTTTTGAGTGTTATGCCGCTTGCTTTCCTTTCTCCATTTTCCTGCTCCTTGAATTTGTTCATATCAAGCTCATATTCTCTGAGTTTTCCAAATAGTGTAGTTGTGCTCAACATGGTAACATTCGTTGTCTCTGATATTGCAGTGATCTTGGGATGCCAAGATCTATCAAGACACTTCAGTACTTTTATGTTGAGCTCTTCCTCGTCATAGATCTTTCCTAGTCCAATGAGATTATTCATTATAAGGGTTAATCTTTTCTGCATATCTACAATGGTTTCTCCATCCTGCATTCTGAACAATTCAGACTCCTGGATTAAGGCATGCTTTCTTGCCCTCTTCACATTATTGGTTACTTCATGAGTTACCTCCAAAATGTTCCACATTTCCTTTGCTAAAAAACATTGGGAGACCTTGAAAAATTCATATAAATTCAAACTTGAAGTTATAATATTCTTATCTATACAATCAAATTGACCCTTTCTTGCTCTCATAATCACTCCATTCAGACCAAGGCTTATCAACATTTTGACCATCAATTAAAGTTTTAGGCACATAAAGACCATTTACAATTGCATCAGATACACCACGATCAAGAGATTCAATGAAAATTTTCATTCTGATTCTTTGAAAAGGATAATTGATCGCACCGAATAAAGCAGGACTATTAATAGAAGGACTCTATGCAAAAGGCAACTTTCCCTCAACCATAGGATCGAAACTTGAGTAACTTTCAAGACTTAACTCTTGATACCAATTGAAAACACTTTTAGGTTGAGTTCAAGAGGCGAGGGAGTGAATTGAACTTTACAAAATTTTTGAATTTACAAAGCTAGAAAAACGTTTTAAGCAAAATGAGAGTTTTCAAGAATCTCTAGAATCAATGATTTAACATGCAACATAGAAAATCAATCAATTCAAACATGAATAAATCGATTTGAAAACTGACAGATTTGAGAAAATCAGATTTTCCAAACACAGTGATCTTGAACTGGCAATGTAGAACCAACACGCAATTATAGAATTAGGCAATGTTCAATCCAATAAATCAGAATACGTAAAACAAGATTCAATTAAAGAATCAAAGCAAGCAAACAACAATTTTGGCCACTCACAATGAACACAATGAATCATTTTGTAGTTAGGCAAGTGAATGGTTTTACTGAACACACATTTTTTATTCCAGCAAACAATTTAATTGAAAAACAAGAATCCAATATGTGGAAACTCCAGATTTAGTCACAAAATCAAGATTACGAGAAATTCAATTTTAGATACGAAAGATACACTTTCAAATTATGTAGAGAAGCACTTAGATCACAATGCTAGTCAAAACAGATTGTTAAACAAATCAAATCAGAATTAGATCATACAAAAAGATATTGGTTGTTCAAATGTAGAATAACATAATCACAAAGAAGAAAATTCAGGTATGCAGAATGAATGAATGGCACTGAACAGAATGTGATGCAGAGAGAAGGGTCAAAGAGAAACACACAAAGCAATTATATCGGTTCACCTTTCCTCAAGGGCTACGTCCAGTCTTTCTTGCAACCCTAGCAAGTAAAATTTCACTATCAAACACTCAATTTTACACACTTACAATCAAGAACTCCTCTTGCACCCTGCAAGATAAAAAACACCACTTAATACAATAAGTTAGAACCTTGCAGCCCCAAATATTCAGATTACACCAATGCTAAACCCTATAACATCACCAATATCCAATTTGAATCAAAGATTACAATTATAAAAATAAAAAATGCAACATTGAATCACACAGGTTCAAGAATTGAGTTGCAGAAACTCCCTAATTTCTAATGAAGAAGAGTTTGTGTAAAGCTTTGCAGAATACCAATGGCACAATAAGAACTCAGCTTTTGAATTTCTTTCAAGAAGACTTCCTTAATATTTGAAAACCAAGCAACTTTGTTTTTATTTCACATAATTCTTGTCTCTCTTTTTTTTATTACTCTTCTCTTTATTTGAACTTTGAAAGCCTAGGTATTTAGAACAGAAAAATACCCAAACTGGTTTTGAAAAGCAGTTATGTTACAGAGCACGAATGAATCAAATTCATGAAGGTGGAATCTATTTATTTTCTATTAAAAACTGAATTTTCAAATGATTTTTCTCAACAACTTTTTGCCCTGCCATCACTTCCTCAACCCAAACTGTCGATACCTTCACTGTCAAATCTAACCTTGTAGCCACGACCACCATCAAGGTTGCCCATGCAAGCACCGTTGTTGCTGCCCTGACCAAATATTGGCTGTCGTCGTCGCCTCGCCAACCCCAACCACAACCGTTGTGCCTCTGTTTGTCACCGCCACACTCTCACATGATCTCCAATGCATGAATGGAAGAGGCACCAAGTGATTATGAATTTGGGTAAAATGGCTTTTCATTTCACTTTGTTTTCATGGAATTATTTATCAAATCTTTTTAGGGTTTAAGTCAAAATTTAATAGAGCCATTAACTTGATAGATTGTTGGAGGCAAAAACTTACGATGTGAAAAAGGTGTAGAAGGAGCCCTCGTTAAGGTGTGTAATTGTTTTTGTGCTCAATTATGAATATGAATCAGTAGGATTATGTAGTGGTCTGTTAAGCTGTGCAGTTGAAGGGGGAGTAGTGATAGTGAAATTATTATTATTGAGAATTGATTCCAACCTCAGGCATATCCATTTTCATCTTCTTTCCTTTGTTTCAATTCCTTTGGGACAATAATTGAAATGTCATTCCAATATTCATATCCATTGCCAACACTTTCTTTTCCTTCTTTACAGTATTTAACATTCTGCACTTTTATACACTTTAAAGCTCCTCATCTCTTTCTATTTTTTTTAATTATTTTGTTATAGCATATTTTTCACTTTTTCTTCTTTTCATTTTTCTCTTGTTTGTTCCAGTTCACCTCAAAAATGGGCTGAAGCATCATCATACTTTTTTCGCGTGCCATAGCTACAATGTTAGATATTCAGTAATAGGCCAACAAATAAAAGAAATAACATGCCCTTCAATTTTTTATTATTGCTTTCTAAAACCCTTTCATTCAGATTAGGATGTGATCATATTCACACTGTCATATGTCAATGTCACTATGGAAAAAAAGTTCCTTCTTAAATGGATTTATTTCATGGTACCCTTTTTCTTTTACTCTCTTTAACGTTAATGGTCATAATAAAATAATATTTTTGATAATGGGGAATTGAGAAAGCTGGTGTTGTGGTCTGTGAAGGTGAGTGGTGAGAGAGTACATTTGAGTCTTGAAGTTCAACTTAATTGATTGTGTTAATGCAGAGACAAAGATAGAGAGAGTTCATAGTTAAACATTAAAGAGATTTGATCACTAGTAGAAAAATAGGCTTCTACGTCATCAACACAACGTCCGTTAAACCAAAACCCGACGTAAATACAGTGACAATTTTATAATTAAATGAACATCATAACATCGGTTTAGGGTTTAACCGATGTTGGTATACACACATGACATCGGTTAACACTTACAACCGTCTTTGAAAACACTGTAAAAATTTAAATTTTAAATTTTAACTTTTTTTTGGCACTGATTGCACAACGTCGGTTGGGAGAGGCCAACCGACGTTGTGTGAGGGTTGCATGACGTCGGTTATAGCCCAATAACCGACGTCGTGCGTGCAGTAATAAAGATTTGGGTGAACTGGGGCTGAAAGGGGGTAATTTTAGGGTTTGGATGACGTCGGTTGGCTCTTTTTAACCGACGTCATGGAGCACAACGTCGGTTAAGAGGTGGGAACCGATGTTGTGCTCCTTCTTTATTATTCCAGCGTCCTTTTCTCCTTCACTTCTTCTTCTTTCTTTCCACTGCGCTCCCTCTTTCGTCACTGTTCCGAGACTTCCTTCGCCATTTTCGACCTCCATTCTTGCTTCCTTCACCTCTATTTGTGGTTTCCCCCTTCATTAGAGTCTAATGGTTGCTTTGAACGGTGCCATTTCGTTGAAGCTTCGTTTGAGGTAGACATTGCTCTATATACTTTGTTTCTCCATTCTTTATGTCATTTCACTCGTTTACATGTTTTATGAACTCTTTTTTTGGTTTTCATTGTTTTGCAAGTGTTTGTTTCGCTGCATTTTCCTTTTGAAGATAATCTCTTTGTAAAAGTCATCGCCGCTGCACCACTGCTCTACAAGAGGTATGTATAGATTAGAATTAGTTTTTATTGTAATATTGTAAACCGACGTGGTGGTTTTCTGCACCACGTCTGTTTTGGCTCTAAACCGACATGGTGCTTCTTATGTTTACAGGTTCCAGATGCATCACCACGTCGGTTATCTGGTATTAACCGACGTTGTGGAGAACTATGTGACGTCGGTTCTTCAACCGACGTCTGAATCAACATCTCCTGGGTCAATGTCGGTTCGAGAACCGATGACAAATGTCTCTCAGAACCGACGATGAAGGCCTTTTTTCTACTAGTGGATAGAACACAAGTGAAGGCTCCAATTCAATAGAAAGTAGGTGATGAAGTGGAGGAGTGTGAAACAATAGTGGGGTACCCGTTTCAGTTTCTGTTTCTGTTTCAGATTGAGAGTTTCTTCTTAGCTTTTAAGTACATACATGTACATGCGCAACTTTTGGTTAGCACCAAAATCCCATTTTCTTGTTCCTCTTCACTTTACTGGTTTTTCAACTTCTCTTTCTCTCTTTTGACTGTTCCTTCGTGTACATCTTTCATTCTCTTTTTCCTTTACAATTTATTTCTCTATAAAATATTCTTTATTTTTTTGAAAAAGGTAATTTTTTTTTTTAGCATGGTAGTGAATCTGAGCTGGTCTTATACATATATGATTTCTTGTTATGTGTAAGGCAGACAAACTTCTATTTGTTGAAGGCTGATACGTTGTTGTTGTTTTTGGCAATGACTTTTGTCGCAACCGGATCACGACGGGGCAATCAAAAAATAATTTTAAAATAATATTTAAATAGAGATTGGGAGTCGCCACCATAGTTTATTATGGAAAACCATAGAAAAACCAAAAATAAAAATGTCTACAAACCAGATTCAAAGATTCAGGAGTCGGTTACGTGTGGGAAAGGTATTAGCACCCCACAACACCCGTCTTAAGATGGTACCTTTAATCAAATGAATAGAAATAACTGTGGTTTTACAAAATGTCATTTTTCCTAAATAATAACAATAATAATACGAATAAAGACAAATAAAATAACAAAACAAACAAATATATAAATAAGAAAAAGAAAACATGTTAATAAACATAATACAAATAATAACAATTATGCAAATAAAAATAATAAGCAAAAATAAAACAAACAAACATATATTTTTTTTATTTTTTTGGGCCCGACAAGGATTGACCTTTGTCCTACGTATCTCTATACATGATAGAAAATCAGGGTATACGTAGTTCTATTTTAAAAATTTGTTGATGACGTTTGATATTTTTGAGCTTATGAATATTTTCTTTTATTTTTGGCAATTTATTTTATATAATTTTTTAATTATTTTCTATTTTATTATTTTTTTTTTCTTGATAATTGTTTATTTAAAGGAAACTCGGGACAAGACTGTTTTTTTTTATATTTAAAAATGTTTATTAAAAAACTACTTTTATTTTAATTTGAGAAAGGAATTGATTTTTATTATCTTAAAGAAATTGTTTTTATATTTTAAAAACATATCCTTTTTAATTTTTTATTCATTATTTTCGAAAGGAAATAACTATTTTTTATACTAAAAAAAACTTTTTCTTTTATTTTATTTTTAAATTGTCTTTATATTTTATTTTCGAAAAACGTGTTTCTATCACCTTATTTTCGTAAAAAAAAATGTTTTTTATATTTATTATCGAAAAGACATGTTTTTATATTTATCTCATTTTTATTATTTTGAAGATGTTTTATCTTTATTATTTTAGGGCTGTTTTGAAACTTTTTCCCTATTTTTGTTGTGAAAATTTATATTTTTGATATTTTTTCAAGAACTATTAATTTATTAAATTTTAGAAAGCATTTCGTTCGTTCCTCGAAAAATTGGAAAATGTTTTATAATTTATTATTATTATTATTATTTATTTTTAAAAAATCAAAGAGACAAGGGATGAACCTCAGGATATCATAATAACCATCAAACAGTGCAACCACATGTATGTGATAAGTATATAACACAAAGTAAATAGAGCGTACCAGTTGAAGATCCTCCAAAAGCACGTTCTCTTATTCTCTGAACTCTCACCTTCAAACGATCTACTCACTAGTATTCAGGACCCTTTTTAGTATCTCTAGTATTTCTTGTGTTTTTTTCGCGTGTCCAACCACTTGCTCACTATGCATATTTATACTAATTCTAGTCAGCCCACTCTTAATTCAAATTTTAATCCCTTAATTCTTAATTATTCCCACTTAATTATAATTTGTGAACTGCCAATTGATTATTCTCTTTTAATTCAGATTCAAATCTATTAATTCCTAATTATCCCCACTTATGACACCAACTGACTGTTAAATCCTAAGGACGAATCTAAACTGAAAAATGGGCAAAATTGTACCATTATTGTTGTTATGGCATCATAACCTCCCATATATATAATCAAATTGGAAAATAAATAAATATGAGGAATAAATGGGGAATATTGAAGGTAATGTGGCTGAAACATTTTATTATTATTTTTTTAATTCATTTTTTCTTTATTGTTTTTTCCATTTTTACATTTATTGAAAGCAACCTAAATAACACAACAATAGAAATAAATACTTAAACCTTTTTTATTTTATTTTAATATTATTATTATTTTGAAATATATATTTATTATCATTATTTTTTTTATTTTTTTGAAAAATAAAACAAATCATCTGATTACAATTTTAGAACATTAACCCAATGGAGCCTGTAAAAAAAAGGATGAGCATAACAATTCAAAGAAAATGCACCAATTATTAGACAATCAGCATTTAATTGAAAATCATCAGCATTTAATCACTATTAAGCAGAAAATCGTTTGTAATTAATCAGAATAATAATCAGATCAACTATTCAAATTTCTAACATTTCTAAAAAATTTTAAATTTATTTTCAATTAATTTTCGTATCATTAATGGGCATCAAAAAAGGCAAGCAAAAAGAGAGGATGTGACATGACAACACTTTAATGACAATTTTATTTTTTTTATTATTAGTTTTTTAACAAATTTTTAATAGACTGATTTTCTTTACTTTATTTTTCCTTTTTTACGAATTTTATTTTAACTTTGTTCATAAAATAGAATGGAACCAAAACTCTTTTTTTTTATTTAAATAATAACACACATTTTTATTTTTATTTTATATTGTTCTATATTTTGGAATAATTTTATTTGTCCAGACGAAATTGGGTGTTGACAACTTTGTTTCTTGTTGATGTGAATATTCTGGGATTAACCATTTATGAAGAAGCTTTTCAATTTTGGTGCACTTTTTCTGTTGTTTAAAGTTTAGAAGAAACAATTCCTGTTCTTTCTACTCCTCACTTTTCTTTTTTCTTTCTTATCTCGTGACAACCCTATATTTTTTGTTTTTTCTATTCGCAATTTCATTTAACAGTTCATTTGCATTCTATTTGTCTATTTTGTTGTGTTGAATCAAGATTCTTCGTTGGATTGCTTTGTAAAGGCTTTGAAAATGTAGAAGAATCCTAGACTCATACTTTTTAAAGAAATTTGTTAACTTCATTATTATTGGTATATCTTTATTAGTGGGTGAAACCCACAATTCTCACTCTCCAATTTCATATGGTCTCATGCAATTACTTCTTGCTTTTGATGAAGTACCATACATTGCTCAATTGTTTGCATAAAGGAAGCACATGACATTCTGTGGGGCAATTTAAATTTCATGCATAGGAGGATATTTGAAAAGATTTACTAGTAGTTTTCTGATCTCTTTGTAAAATACCTTTGAAGTATCTTATAGGAGCTTCTGTATGGCATTTCATGTTGTCTGATTTCAAGTCTGTTTATTGGAAGATAATGTTTTTCTCTTCCGTAAATCTTTTTTCCAATACAAAACCCTGAGTTTATTTTCCCACTCCTCCATCTATAATGTATGTCGTAGGGAGTTAGGGTTTAATAACAATAGGGTATGATACTTATCTAGCATCTGTGTTATCCTATGGGGTTAGGTTTTTTTGGAAGGGGTTAGGCCATGTGGTTCAAGTGTTTTTGTTTTTTAACTTTTTATTTTTGTTTTGGTTTGTTGTGTCTCAAGTTACACCTAGTTTAGTTTATCAATTTCTTTGTTTTTATATTATTTTATTTATAGCATAACATATACTATGATAAACTATAAATAATATAGTAAATAGTAATAGTGATTAAAATCATAGGATGTGATCAGGGTTATAAATAGCTCTATAATAGTGTAGCTATTGTAGTACATCAATAGTGAGTGCTATTTCTGGAGGGCTATTTCTGGGATTGTAGTATTAAAGTTGAAATATATATATATATATAATACTAGTGAAAATGATAAAGAAGACTTTAATTTAGTCGATGATGAGCAATAATTCTTATTTAAGAAATGTGTGTTTGACTTTTATTGATGTTTATTTTTGTGTTTTGTTTGACACCTATGACATTTTATTGTTAATTATGAAAGTTATTAATTTAAGTAATTTTTATTATTTTGAAAATTTATATGCATGTAATATACATTATAAAAACTATAAAGTTTTCATAATAGTGTGGTTATCCTGTTATACTACATCTCGTGGTAGTGTATATTTATTAGTTTTCTATATTGCTTATATTTTGTTGTTTTATTATAAGTTTTGTACCTTGTTTGCCTGCATATAATCCCAATCCCATCCATCTTAAGTTTTTGTTGTGGATTTTGGGCTTACAGCCATTAGTAACATTGTATACACTTTAAAGTCTTTTTGATAATATTATTTGTAGAACAAAGGTTTGCTAAATTGCAAGAGATAATTAATCAATAATAATAGGAATTTGAGTTAATGAGGAAACAAAGGTTTAGGTCAGCTTATACAAATAAGAACGATAACAGCTTATAGAACACAAGCTTTACCTTTTAGTCCCTACATATGCCTTTTAATCTCTTATAGTTCTTATTGTATTGATTAAAAAGACTAAAAATGATGTGAGGGATTAAAAGAAATTAGGAAATAAGTTAGTGATATATGTAAGACTAAAATGGGATGTTTTCAAGTATAAGAATGAAAAGGTACATTTTTTAATATTATAAAATCTACATAAGTGATTAGATTTAAAAAGTTGGAAAAAAGATAAATTGTGTGGAAATATCTTAGAGTATTTAGAAAAATATTATATATAATGTTATACTATTTAGTTATATAAGTATAGGAAAAATGTTATAGGATATCTAGAAACATCGAACATATTCTACTAAAATTTTTTGGTAAGTAGTACCTTTGGTAGGATTTGTTCTTATATAACCATTTAGAGATTCTAAACTAAGCTTTATGTTTTGAATACATAGAAAATGGAGTGGTTGCATACAAATCGGGATTGGATGTGCGATGGATTTTATAGTGGTAGATGAGGTTTGAAAGAAAGTTTTCAAACATATGATTTGTATGCAACAACAATCTTACTTGAAACGAAGGCATACTAGTTGTCCATCGAATAAATGTCATTCTACACATATTTTTCCAATTGAAATGGTTACCTTTTGCATTATATGTCTAACTCTTTATTTGGATGATAAGTGTTTGAACTTAATTATTATATTTTAGCACTTTATTTAGCTTTTGATTTTGAATGTTAGCACTTTATTAATATGTCGTTAGAACTTCATTTTGGACCATAATTTTAAATTATGTTACAGGTACATACAGATTTATATCATTAGATAAATATTTTTTCTTAATAATATAATTAATTATTTACAAAATAGAATTATATATGGAATTTTTTCCGTATGTAACTTACATATGGAAATATCCGTAAGTAACTTACATACAAAACTGGTATGTAATATGCAAATATCCATAGGTAACTTACGTACGAAAATATTCGTAGGTAACTTACATATGGAAATATTTGTATATAACTTACATACAGATTCCGTATGTAATGTAAGTTACATATGGATATTTCTGTATGTAAGTTACCTATGGATATTTTTGTATGTAAGTTACATACAGAAAAAAATTTGTATATAATTTACATACGCCACATTTACATACGATTTTTTTACCATATGTAATCAGTCAAAAAATGTCGATTTACATACAAACTTTGGGAATTACATACGAATTTCTTCTAAATTATTGTTTATTTTTAACTGATTATTTGTTTTGTTAATCAATGATAACAAGTACACCATTTCTATTTAAATCGATTTATCGTGACATTAATCAATTATCTCTGTGAATGATATTGAATACACTCAAAGAAAGTTCTAAGAAATGTTTTATGACTCAATAATAACTGTCTTAATTTTTGAAATTATTCAAAACTCAAGTTTCAAATTTAGTGTTAAATGAAATTAGCATTAGAATTATATAAATTTTAGTCTTTTAATTTTAGTGGATTAAAATTCATTTTAATATATTTATTTTACTTAAAAAAAATATTAGATCGCTATTTCAATGTATTCAAATAGAATGGTTAAAATCATTTTGAAAACATAAGAAAGTTTAATCTATTAAAAAATTGTTGTAACAGCTCTAGAACTAATCATGGTTCTACAAAATTATAAGCAATTAAAATGACAATAAAATTTATTAAAGTATCCTCTCGAGCGATTTTAAACTTCAAATAAGAGCATTTTAACAATTTCAAATATCTTTTAATCAATTAAAATTATCATGTAATCTAGATATGTTTAAAATCTTTTGAAACAACTTTCTTATTATAACTAATTAAAGATCAAACTATTATATATAAACTAAGAAAAGACACACATACACAGAAACATATTTAAGTCTTTAATCTTCAACAATCTTCAAGATGAGATTGGTTTCATCAAATATAGCTGACCACATTGAACAAGAAGAGTATAATGAAACATTACAAAGTACTCATCTTACTTTGAAAAATATAAAGAGGAAATTAAAGAGACTAAATGTTAAGAGCAATAATGAATGCAGTGAAGAATTTTGATTGCTCACTGTTTATTTTTTCTTAAACTTAATGAAATCTGATCATTGAAATTTTAAATTGTTGAAGAGTATTTTATGTTTTATATTTCTATTCTAATATGTAGAAATTCATATAAATGGATTATAACTATAAGATTAAAAAGTGTTATAATATATAAAAAAATATTTAGAGTTTAATTACTTTTCTATTTTCTAAGAAAATTAATTGATTAAATAACTTATAATCGATTATTGTAGAAAGTTGTCACTAGTAGAAAAAAAACAATTAATCGCGGTTATATAAGGCTTACAAGCGCGGTTGTAAAACTACATTTAATTCAGCCGTGATAAAAAGTACTGAAGATACAAATGCGATTGTACAACCGCGATAGAAAGTATAACATACCACCGCGGTTCTTCAGAAACCGCATTAAAAAATGGCACGCAAGGTTCCATAATATACAAAAACTGCACATACCAGCGCGGTTCCCCTAACAACCGCGCTGGTATGTGCAGTTTTTTTTTTAAATTATAGCAGCACTACTGTTAAGCTCTAGTTGCAAGAGAGGTCCAATAACCACTGTTGGGTTCATTGTAACCATGTCAATCTTGTTTTCTTTCACAAATTTCTAGGCAGCATCTTCGGCCAAAGTCTTTGAAAGGCTATACCATAACTAAAACATAAATAGGAAAGAGCAAGGAATGTGAAGAACAAGGTAACATAATATATATACATGACAAATTAATATATATAGTACAGGTAGGTACATCTTCTCGGTCTTGAGAGAATTAATTTTTGTGTTTTAAGAAGTAAAAACTTTACTTACTATTTGTGTGGTTCTCCAAAGAAGTTTCATCAAAGATTGACTTGTAATGAAAGTTTATTAGAGGAAACGACACATACCCCCTTCTCTTACAGAATTCTAGGTCGGAATACCAACTCTCTTCAACCACTGGATTAGGGTTTTTAGGCCTATCGGTGAACGCAATTGCAGCAATAGAAGAAGTTAAAACGATGCGTTTGAGCGTGGGCGACTTCACACATGATTTCAGAACATTGAGAGTTCCCTTCACAACTGGATCCAACAACTCAGCCTGAAATACATAAAGTAAAAACAAAATATTATAATCCACAGATGAAAAAAAAACGGAATTTCAAACGAAACAAACCTGGGTGTCCTTTGCATCGACGACAGAGGGAGAAGCAGTGTGAAAGACAGCGTGACAACCTTGAACGGCAGAGTCAAAGGAACCTTCTTCTAGAAGATTCGCCTTCACCAGATGCAATCTCTCCTTGGCACCCTCAAGGTTAACCAAGTGATCCACCTTTCTGGGATCATCTACACATCACATTTTGTCCAATCTTAACGTTCGAAGTAGTAATGTATCACCATTACCACAAATATTCACAGAGGAAAACAAAAACCATAGAAGAAAAAAAAAACACATACTTGGGTCGCGAACAGTGGCCTTAACGGTGTAACCGCGTTGGAGAAGAAACTTGACGAGCCAGGAAGCGATGTAACCGAAAGCGCCGGTGACACACACTACATGTCCAGCTCCGGTGCTCATTCTGGATTATCTTCTTCAGAGCTCCGATGCTCTGAAGTGAGAGGGAGAGGCAATGCGAGGACGAGGAAGAGGAAGACAATGCACTTGAGGAAGAGGAAGCGGACACTGTGAGAGGGCAACAGCAGCAGCGAAGGGAAGAGGAAAATAATTTAAAAGAATCCCTAAAAGAAGACATACAAACGCGGTTATTAGTGGCAACCGCGTTTGTATCCTCCTACAAAATAATTTAAAAATTATTTTGTAGATACAAACACGGTTCTTGAAACAACCGCGTTTGTATCTTCCTGCAGTTTTCAAAAATAAATTATTTGTGGTCTATTATCGCGGTTTTTGCCTGAACCGCGTTGGTATATTCTTACTTAATTTCAAAAATGTCACCGCGTTGTTTTTAAATGCGGTTTGTTTTTAACCGCGATGATATCCCGCCTTTAAATGTCATTTTTCTACTAGTGTGTTATCGTTACTTGAAATGAATTTTAGTTCCAGGATAATTGATTATGAGTAATGTTAATCCATTATTTTAGGGATTTATGACATTTTAATTGTTTCAGATCTAGGATAATCAGTTACTTATTATATTAATTGATTAATGTATGTTTAAATTTTTTGTTTTGTTTTTCTTTTTTCAAGCACATGCAGTGGTATAAACATTATCATATTGTTGTTTTTCATAATGCCCTAAGGGGAGAATTGATTTATGTATGTTCCCTTTTAAGAGATATTTTTTAGAGTCCTTATCTTGGATCTTGGTTGTTTTTTTTCCTTTGTATTTTATACAAGGGGCCATTGATATATTGCTTAGATAGCAAGAGTGAGTTTCTTGTTATTCTATTTTAGTTGTGTGCAGAGAAGACTAAATGAAAGTTGCACGTAGTGTGGACCAAGCATAAATTGTGGGTCATCATAGAAAAGGGAGAAGTTGTTGGACTTGAAGAATGATCAAACCTTTCATAAAGTATTTTGATGATGAACACTGAAGATGGAGATGCCGCAGATGTTTTAAAATGTCTTTGCTTTCATTTTAGTGATGTCAAGTCTTTCACACAAGGTATTTAAAAGGTTATAAGGTTAAGTCTTTCACACAATCATCTTACTGAGTTTAGAAATATAAAAATTAAAATGAAGGAAAATGGATTTTTGAAATGTAAAAATTATTTTGAAAAGGGCTTATGAAGTGCATAACTATTCCTGATAATTACATTTTAGTATAACTGGTTAAACTATTTTTGGTGATTTTCGGAATAGGATAGTTAATTATCTCTTTAATAATTGATTAAATTATAGAACCATTTTAAGTGTTTCATTACAAAAAATATCAGTTTTAGCATGGACAAAAACCCACGCAAATATACATAAATATACATTATTGAGTTGGCAAAGCGACGGTTAGACAATGAACGTTAAAATCTTGAAAGCAACATAAAATTAGTGTCGGTCACGAACTGGATGCAAATAGCGTGGATCAGGCCGACGCAAAATCTGTCGAATCTAGCGTAGGCCAAACCCAACGCAAAAACTATTGAATTTATTTATTTTTTAAAAAAAATTGTGTCGTTTTTTTTATTTTACACTATTTTATTTCTAATTTTATTATTTTTATTACCTACCATTAGTAATTTTATTAAAGTGTTAGACAAACTACACCAAGAGAGACTCGAATCCAGGACCTTTCAGCAATTACACAAAACCCACAACCATAGACCAGATAAGTTTTTCAGTCATATTACGATTATCATTATACTTATTAATAAAATTATCACTATTATTATTGTTACTATTAATATTATTATTATAATTATAATTATTATTAATAATAATAATAATATTATTTAATTACCTTATACTTGACACAATTATAATTAAAATTATTTTATAATTAATAAAATTATAATTAAAATTTAAATTGTTTAATAAATAATAAAATTATAATTAAACGTATTATGATGAAATAAAGATTGAAAATTAGACTTAATTTTTTATTTCATATCAATATTATTTTCCTATATTAATTATATTTTATTTTATTGTATTATTAATAAATTTGTGTGTTAAAATCAATTTAAATAATGACATTTAGATATTATACCAATATTATTATCCTAAATTTTTTATATACTTTTTTATATCTTATTATTAATATTCAAAGATAATATTTGTGTATGATTTAATATATTTAATTATAAATAATTTTAATTTTTATTCTTATGTATAATAAAAAATATAATACACAAATACAATTTAATATATATATATATACATAAAATAAATATAATTATTTATGAGTACTATTTTTTATCATAGTTTATATTTCAACTATCATATTTTATTATTTAATTATCATTCATTTATATTTTATTTTAATTAAATTTAAAAAATGATGATCAAATATTTTTTTATTAATTTTTTTAAATTACAATTTTACATCTATTGTATTTGTTTTAATTTTTTTCATTATTTTTATATTTTATTAATATAATAATAATATTTTTATTTTATATTATATTTTTAAACCTATTTTTTAAATTTAATTTAATTTTAGTAATATTTTTTTAACTACTTTGAAATTTAAAAAAAATTATTTAAGTTAGTGTAGGCTTAGCTGACAGGAAGTTTAGCGTGGGCTAAGCCGTCGCATCATTATTTTTTTTTTCACAGATCAGACCGACGTAAAACTTAATGTGGACCAAGTTGTCGCAATAATCTTTTTTTATTTTTTTGCATAGGCTAGGCCGACACAATTTTTTTTTCAAAAAAAATTATGAAGCATTTTGCGTGGATCTGGTCGACGCTATGTATTTTATTTTAAAAACCAACGCTTTGACTGATGCTATTTGAGTCAATCTTTTGGCCGACGTAAATATATTGACGCTAGTTTAACGTTTTCTTATAATGTTTTAGAATTCTCAGAATAATAATCTAATACAATATTTCATAATCGATTAAATATGTTTTATGCATTAAATGAACAATTGATTTAATCAATTAACACTTATTGTAATTTTAAAATCTGCAAATAGAGTACACGCTTTAACTTTATAGAGATCACATTTACGATTAATAGCAATATAATCTTAGTTTTTCAAAAATTGTGTTGTTGAAGCTTGTATAAGCTTCTACGATGCATAAATTTTTGGTAAACTCTTTGTTATTGTTTAAATGGAGTTTTATAGTACTGTTTTGTATTTGTGTTTTTTTGCTAGAGTGTTTTTAGTGTTTATTTTGCTGTTGTAGCAAGAATTGATAAGTCATATATCTTTTTGGTGATATCCTTTTGGTGATAAAGAGATGACAAGGCTGATATCCTCTTGAGGTGGGTCAAAGGTTCATAGGCATATATCTTTTTTGTGATCAAGAGTTGATAGGGACCGATATCCTCTTGAAGTTTAAATCTTCTTTAATTGTGTAGTTATCTATCTTGTATCGTTCTTATAACTATCTTGTATCGATCTTCATTGAAAACTTTAATTGGATTCTAGTTTTCTAATTGAAATTGTTTTGCAAAGAACTTAAAGAAAGGGAACCTTCTGATAAAAGATTTTAAAACCAATTCATCCCCTTCTTGGTGTACCTTTGTCATCCATTCTTTACAACATGTTGATGTTTAAGTAATTAAAATTGTTCCAAAGCAAGTAAGACTCTTTCTTAGATTTGGCCAAGTTCACAAATGTTTTAAATAAGTTTTGGCCAAGTTCAAGAGGGCGGGTAAATTGAACTCCTTTAAAAATTTTCGCAAAAGTACTTTTTAATGTGAGGAATGAAAAAACTTTAAAGAAACTATTCAAGATGATATGAAAAGCAATCAGCAAAGATTCAAAACAAATTCTAGAATAATAACAATCACAAAGAATCAGTAAACTGAAGACAAATTTTAGTTCTGGAAAACCAGCAAACTGTTAAGCAAGTTCTGGAAAGAGAATTATTAAAAACACTTCAAGAAATTAAAGAAATATATCAGATAAGTGTTAGAAAAGAGTTTTGAATATACAGAATCAAATATCGAACAAAACAAATTCTGTTTAAGATTTGAAAATTGAAATTGTTACCGTGTTTGAATGTGCCTTACCAGCGTGATTCTCCCTACAACCGCGCTGGTATGTGCCAGTTTTTGATATTTCTACACACTATGAGCCATTTTTTAACGCGGTTTCTGAAGAATCGCGGTGGTATGTTATACTTTCCATCGCGGTTGTACAACCGCATTGGTATCTTCAGTACTTTTTATCGCAGTTACATCCATCGCGGTTGCGCAACCGTGCTTGTAAGCCTTATACAACCGCGATTAAATATCTTTTTTCTACTAGTGTATATAACTCCATTTTTTGCCTTTATTCCTCAATACTCATGTTCTTTTGTTGTAATATATGGATTTTATCCATTAATTCTCGATGATAATAAGAAGGAATATGCCTACGTCTAAGAGCACTCTTTAGATCATTCCAATAAACTATGAGAGGCTTCTGGTGCAAATGTCTATCTCTTACAAGTGCAGTCCAACAATGCATAGTATGACTTTAGAAATTAAGGGTGGCCAAAGGCACTTTTCTCTCTTCACTCACTTGATAGCACTCAAAAATTTGTTCATCTTTCATTTCCTAATCTAGAAAAATATCTACATCATCTTTACCATAGAAATGAGGAAGATATACCCTTGTTTCTTTTGCCTTTTTATCTTGTGTATGCCTGGCTAAGAGGTCGGGTTGATAATAATATGCTACTGTTAGGCTATTTTTTTTCTTGCATCTCCTCGCCATAATTAGTCCCCTTAAAAGAACTTGATTTACTTATTTTTTTTTTTATTTTTACATCATTCTATCTCAAGGTCTTTAACTCTTCTTCCACAATGACAAATTGAACATTGGTGTTAATTTTCAAAGATCTAATTTCATCCAAATTTTTTCTCAAACAGATTTGTTTTCATTGGATTCATTGTCACTGTGATGAATTGAGAGCGTAGAGACATCTTTAAGTCTTGTATAATAGGTTTTCAAATTCACAAATAACAACTTTAGCACCCTTGGGGAGATTTCCAAGAAAATGAGGTGCGTCACTAAGGCAACTTAAGTACCAAGACTTTCATAGTTAGAACCTGACCCCAATGCATACAAGTATTTTCTGCAATGAAAATTCTAAAACACAAATGAAGGTACCTCTCAGTACAAACTTACAAAATTAATCCACCAAAGTTTTAGAACTAAACATGTGGAACAAGAATTAAAAGCAATTAAAAGAAGTAAATAAAAAAGGTTCAAAGTAAGCTAGGCCTGCCTAATGGTGAGGCTCATTGGTACCATGGACCTTTGAGACATACTCACCATCTACACGAAATATTAATCCAATAACAGAATTGTGCTTACAACTTACAACTCAAAAGAATACAAATAATTTTGCTTGCAAAAAAATTAAAATCCTATACTATGTTTTCTATGTGCTTGTAAAAATGATTCATTAGTATTTTTCTCAACTTTAAAAGTGTTTAGACTCTCGCTTCAGCTCCAATTGAGAAGCTTCTTCGTTTGTGGACTTCTCTTGAGATGTTGAACTTTAAGGAAAATCCAATTGCAGTTAGTTTCCACTCATATCATAATTACTCTTTTCCAATGTCCATTCCGCTCAAGAGGTCAAGAAATCAAAACAATAACAACTCAAATAGTCACTAGAAAATCAAAAGAAATAAAAACCCAAGAGCTCATTAGTCAGTGTTTTCTCTTTTTTTCAACACTGACATTCTGGCTTTTTATATTTATCATTTTTTTCTGTATTCTGAATTTGAATTCGCCTTTTTAACATGTTATTGTACACATATTGCAGTAACAAGTAATTTTGTGATGTCTATATTGTATAACTCTTCAAAATACCCCATATCATGACATATTCTATTCAAACAACAAACATATGGAAAATAATGTCTCATTGATAGGTTTTCCACTTTGGCAAGCAATTTCAAGAACTCGTCAACTCCATTTTTAGACTGTTGACTAATACGATGTGCATTCATCGAACTTCGGTGTATAACTACATAGGTTACAAACTCCATCATCATCAACCATGAAATGTGATTCTCACTTTTGTAATTGAAGGTGAGAAAGTACCCATTCAAGAAAATATTTTTCATAATTCACTAACATGTACAAATCTTGAATCTAATAAAATTTTGGCAACATGCCACATTGGTCTCCAAAGTACATGAGATGAAAGTGGTAAGCAAGCACCATAGTTAAATATAGACTCTGAGAACAACATAAATTTATTTGAAGCAAAATTTCACCAAATTTAAGCTTACACATATAATGCGTAAGTGTTAACTAATTATGAAAAATAATTTTTCCAAACTGTCCCATCAGACATTTCAAGATTTAATACATATGAATCATTTAAATCTGAAATGGGAACTAAGGTTTGCTCAATGTCTGCATCAGTACAATATTTAATTTAAGTAAAATTACCATAACAAAACAAAATACATTAACTAAACATATGATAATACACCTTACTCCTAGTCAATCTAAGCTAAATTTTACCCTAAAATGTTTCCTAACATTATATACATTTCCTATAATTTAATCCCTTAAAATTTAAACAAATTAATGACTAAATAATTTAGTCACTCCTAGGACTAAGATAAATTATTAGTCCCAATAATTCTTACGATTCTTAAAGTGCAAATTTTAATCTTAAAATCTTATAATATTTAGTGCTACACAAAAATTAACTTCATTATTTCAAATTTCAATAACTAAATAACACATTTGAAATTAAAATAAATTAAATATCAAACAAATTCAAAGGAAATATTCATGCATAATCATGATTAAGATCTCAAATAAATAACCACGACTTCAATCTCAGTAATAAAATGAAGATATAAACTATTTACCTCAATGATATATTTTAGACCCACAAATACTCCAATGTAATTGAAGAGAAACGTTTCCACTGTCGCAACTGGTGTCACAACGGGACGAATTTTTTTTTTAAATAATAGAAATAGGAGTCTTCACTATAATTTATTATGAAAAAATCAAAGAAAAAAAACGATTTGTGAAACTAGAATAGGATTCGGTAGTCTGTTATGTGTAGGAAATGTGTTAGTAGCCTAAACGAAAGAAACATAAATTTTTTTATTTTTTATTTATTGTAAAAACCTAATGGACCCAAACTATCTTTTATATTTTCTGAAGGTAAAAAGCAATAAAATCTTAAACTAATCATTTTTATTAAAAAGAGAGTATTTTTTAGTTTTTGTAATATTTTAAATAAAAGATTAATAACTTTCCCTTTTTTATATTTTGTTAAGTTATTTGAACACATATTTGTTTTTAATTTTTTTATAAATAATTTTATCTACTTGGACGAAATTTGATAAACAACCACCACATAGAAAAAATAGGGATGGAATAAGAACACCAAAATAGTCACCAAATAACCTAGCCGTGTTGCTGCCGAAGAGATGATGAAAAGATGCCAAAAATGTTAGGAAGAATAAACACTTGTCCTACTAAAAATAGTTTTACATTAGATGACTTGAGGTCTAAAGTAGACAAGTTAGTAATATTTATAAAAGTGTCACCATGAATCTTCTATGTCGTATTTCTGGCAATCCAATATCAAAATAATGACGTAATTAGCCAAATTTTTCACTAATTCAGTTTGGATGCATGAAGTTGATTTTCCAATATTGTTCTAGTGAAGATTTTTCACTTAAGAAAAAGTATAATAGAAAATTAACATTTGCTCTCATCTTCATTCTTATCTTTATTTTCACTTAAAGTGAGAAATTTTAGTTCAAATAAAAATAATTAAAAAATTAGTCTTGTTATGACTTTATTTTCACTCAAACAACAAAGTTTTGCTCTAAAGCATAAATTCAACGTTGTTCTCAGCTAGATTTTGGTCTAGTGAAGAATTTTTTTGTTTATGTTAAAAAAATTTCTTTTTGTCTTTTTATTTAATTAAATTTGAATATTAAATATGAATATAAATAAAATATTAATTTATTTATTTAATTTAGTTGTATTTTTTTAAGTAAATTATATTGTATGAAAATACTTATTGAACATTATAGCAATTATATAAATATGAGATTATGAATAGAAGATGATATGTGAGTCACTTTTAGTTGTATATTAAATACAGAAAATTTATGTTATAATAAAAATATTCTTATTTTATTAGTTTCAGTTTTTATATTAAAGTATTCATTGAAAAGTTTTTATTAATAGTTTAAGTCATAGATACTAAAATATCAGTGAAAAGTTAAAAAAAAAATATTATACCAAAGAATTTTTTATACGCTATAATATGTAGATGTATAATTTTATACTTGATGACTTGTATAACGAGTGTAAATATACAATTTAAAAGAGGTTAATTCAATACTTCCTTATGTTTATTTATTTTAAAAGTAGTTTACTTATTTTAAAACGACGTGTTGGTTCCCTAGGTTAACTTTAATAGATTTTAGAATGATAATTAAATTTCCTTTGTACTCCCGTCATTGAAGACATTGAGGGTATTAGAAAAAGGTTCTAAATAATACAAGTGTCTCCACACGCCATTTCGTCTAAATAAATAAATTAAAATTAAGAAAATAAAAAATATATTTATAATTAATTGAATAATCAAAATAAAAAATAAAAAGAAAAGAATAAATAAAAAAATATATACACTTGATTAGTTTAAGTTTTTATTAAAAAATAATAAATAAAAAAACAAATAAAAAGAGTTTTGAATTTATTCATTTTTTTTACAAAACATAAAAAATAATAACAGTTAACAAAAACAGAAAAACAAAGTAAATAAAAAAAATAATAAAAAAAATGAAAAATCAAATAAATAAATAAATAAAATAACATAAAAATAAAACAGAATAATAAATAAAAGGAAAATTCATAAAAAGAAATTGAAACAGCTTCTTTTAATTTATCTTTAAAATAAAAAAAAAAAGAGAATCAGTTAATCTGCTCTAAACCACTCATGTTCTCATTTGACAATAACAAAAAAAAGTATAAAAAATAAAATATGATCGTTCTCAAACAGTTTCACCTCACCTTCATCTACACTTCATCTTTAATAATAAAAAAAGAAAAAAAAGAAAGGATCAATCTTTCAAAAATGTTCTGAACTACTTTCAGAATAAAAATAAATTAAATAATAAAAAAAGAGATTCACTTAACTGGTAACTACTCTTACGTTAGAAAATAACGACTGATCACTTTGAGAGGAAGGAAGAAAAAGAGGAAAAAAGAGAGAGAAAGTAGAGAAGAAGAGAAGATTGATTCTCCTATCTTACTATCCACACTCAATTTAAAACTGAGAAACAAGGAACTTTTGGAAAGAAGACTATCATTTTTGAAAAACACTCACAGGTATGATTTGTAAGGTTTAGATTTTCATATAGATCTTGAAGTTTGAAATTTGTAAATCCCATATTCTTATCTCCCTGTGATGTTTCTTTTATTTCTTCATCATTTCATTTTCATATAAAGAAAAAAAATAAAAAAAGGAGGTCATTTTGTTCTTTATGGCATTTTTTTTTTCTTATTTCTTAAATAATAAAAAAAATTCATATCTTTCATCTTCCATACATTCTTTTCTGTATTTTGTCCATGTATTTTGTGTTCCCAAAACCACTCCAAAACAGTCCCAAAACAACCTCCGCCGTCACTCGTCGTTCCTTCCGCGTCGCCGCCGCATCGCTCCGCACCGCCTGCAGCCGCCGCCACCGCACCGCCTGTCGTTGCCGCCGCCGCTCCTCTTCGCCGTCGTCGCTGCCGCTTTGGGTTGGTAGACCTAACATGGGTTTGGAGTAAGGTAATGGTGGCTTAGGGTTGAGGTGATGATAGCCTAGGGTTGTGGAGTTGGGGCCTTCGCACCTCCCATATTACTATAACACCTCTTATCTCAACAAAAAAATCATTCTGGATTTTTTGAGTGAGCCCAATATTTAAAAAAAGATTATTTGTGCACCTCCATAGTTTCAGCTTATATTTTGCATGTTTTTTTTTCCTTTTAGTTTTTAATAAAATAAAATTTTAATATAAAAAACTTTGGAAATAAAATAAAATTTTGGAATTATTATATATTTTTTTAATAATGTTAGATATCAAATGATCGCACGCATCATACGATATTTAATATTATTATTTTAAAGTTTTTTAAATATCAAATGGTCACACGCGTCATACACTATTTAATATAAAACTTTAGAAATAAAATTTTGAGATATTATAATTTCTAATAATGTTGAATATCAAATGACCACACACATCATACAATATTTAATATTATTATTTTAAATGCTTTTTAAATATCAAATGGCCACATACGTCACACGATATTTAATATAAAACTTTGAAAATAAAATTTTAAAATATTATATTTTCTAATAACGTTAAATATCAAATAACCACACACGTCATATCATATTTAATATTATTATTTTAAATATTTTTTAAATATCAAATGGCCATATGTATTATACGATATTTAATATAAAACTTTGAAAATAAAATTTTGAGATATTATATTTTTTAACAATGTTAGATATCAAATGGCCACACACGTCATACGATATTTAATATATGATATTTATATTATTATTCTAAAGTTTTTAAATTATTTAATATTATTATTTTAAAGTTTTTAAATATCAAATGATAGTATGATATTTAATATAAATTTTAGAAAGTAAAATTTCGAAATATTATTTTTTATTTAATAATAAAAGTACTAGATATTAAATGGTCATATGGTTTGTCAAAGATATTTAATATTATTATTTCAAATGTTTCTTAAATATCAAATGCTCACACTAAATGGTCATATGATATTTAATATTATTATTTCAAATGTTTCTTAAATATCAAATACCCACATATCACGCTTAATATGAAACTTTAAAAATAAATCATTTTAATATCAAATATAATAAATTAATTACAAAAATATCATAAATAAAATATTAACCTGATAAACAATCTTAAAATATTAATCTGATAAACAATCTTATCCAAAAAACTACAATCTTATCCAAAAAATTATAATCCATTTTCTACTTTTAATATTCTCCACTCTTAATGGAAAGATGTAGAAAGATATTCTCCACTCTTAATGGAAAGATGTAGAAACAAGATCAAATAAAGAACGTAACCCATTTTCCACTCTTTTAATATTCTCCACTCTTAATGAAAAAAAAAATGTAGAAACAAGGTCAAATAAAAAATTACGTAAAGAAAAGAAAAGATGTAGAAACAAGATCAAATAAAGAATTAGGTAACCCATTTTTCACTCTTAACACTCTTATTGAAAAGATATAGGAATTTTTCACTCTTAACACTCTTATTGAAAAGATATAGGAACAAGGTTAGCCGATCCTTTTTCAAAATAAAAGATATATTTTTTATTTTATTTGTATTTTTATTTTTTTTCTTTAGAAAAATAAAGATGTTACAAAATCACATGTTTAATTAAAATTTAGGTGATGGTAACTCCTTTTTCTAAATTTTTAAATTATTTTAATTTTTCTTTATTTTTAAATTATTTTAATTTTTTCTTGTCGTCCCGAAGAGTTTTTTCTTGGCGTTCTCGTCGTGACGTGACCCGGTTGCGACGAAGTGTGACCCCTGTTACGATAAAGTGAAAGAAAAAATGACGACAAAGTGAAAGAAAAAATGAAGCTGCAGTTATTGTGCAACACATACTAAATACTATATTGCATTAACTTTCTATACACAGTAATTTTATTTTTTATTTTTCAAACGCATTGAAGATTGATATAGTGAAAAGGAAACTAAACGTGTTGAGCTAATTTATTTATTTTCGTGTTGAGCTAATTTATTTATTTTTTATATAGATGTTGTGTCATTACATGTGAACATTTTTTTTTATGAATTTTGATAGCAGCAAATTAAGATCGCAGCATAGGATAAAAAGTAGCAGTAAAAACTGCTTCTCCTACTACATGCCCAGCCATTGCATCAAAGAGCTTCATCTTCGTCACCTGCAAAATGTTTTGAACAAATCCCTTCATAATATATATATATATATATATATATATATATATATATATATATATATATATATATCTTAAAATAGTAACTTTTCAAATATATACTATGGAGTCTATTTGAGGAAAGTTTTCTATAGAAAATTTAGAAAAGTAATAGCTTAAGATTAACAATATTATTTTGTATGCTAATCAAAAGTGAAAAATAATCCAAAAGATTTCATCAGAGTTTAATTAAATCAAAACAATGTGGACCCATAGAAACTTACTTTCTCCCAAAAGGACGAAGAAATGTGTGAACATCACACATAAATTATGATTTCTTTTAAAAGGATTATAAGTGTATAAAAGTTTTAATGCCTTTTTACGTGTAGAGAACTTCCGTTAATTATGTTTTTCTCAATCATGTTTTAAGTTCTTTTGTGCGTATGAAAAAAAAAGGCCAATATTAAGTCGATCTTTTAATTATTTAAATCTTATTTTTATATAAATAAAATAAAATATTATTAAAAGTAAAAAGTAAAGTACAGAATATTATAATAAAATATTTTCTTTTCCCGTATTTTACTTGTTTATCTTCTTTTTTTCTTTTACATTTTTTCTCCTCGTTGGTTTTTCCTCTAACCAAAAAAGGGGATAAATAATAAAATTACACTTCAATTTTATACCTGATCGTCAAAGTGCATGTGATCATCGAGGGCATAGAGTCTGAACTCAAACCTATCCTCATAGTTAGGCGCTTTGGGACCACGCCAAACACGTACCTTCCAATCGTTAACCCCTTCTTCAATCTTCTCATACTCTCCACCCAGTTCCTCCTCCTTGCCAGAGAACCCTTCAGGAAGTCCTTTCAGGCTCACCGGAATGTTCACCACTACCCAGTGGGCGGGAGCCACCGGGCGACCCGTCGGATCCACCGCATCGATGTCCTGCACCACAAGGGCCATGCTCTTGGTTTTGGGAGGCACGTTGTGCCACTCCAGTGGGGGAGAAATATCCCACTTTGAGCCAAGACCTTCTTGGGTGCAGTATCTGGGGAGTTTTCCCTTTCCTTCCTTGTCGATTGCTGGTGAAACCAACCTGAATTCGGTGCTGGCCATGGATTAAAGTCAAAGTCTCTTGCTAGGGTTTTGGTGTGTGAAGTGTTTTCTTTTGTAGTGTTGAAAATTGTTGTCTCTGTTGTTAAGTATGTGGAAGGCATGGTGAAGTGTGATTGCGGTGGAACACGTGTCATGCTATGAAGAACCCGAAGAGTATGGATTTGACACGTTTGACACCGTGAAGCGGTTTGGCTTGATCTATGTTGTTGTTTGAGATAAAATTAAAGGCTATTTATAATAATATTTGAATTTATATTAATATTTGAGACGAGTAGAGAAAAATTCAAAATGGAATCATAATTTTCATAAGTATTTATCATATGAAAAAGTTTAAATTTTAATAAAAAAGATATTAAATTATGAAAAGCAACATATTATGAAAAAACAGTTTGATTATTTCCACCGCAGTCCAGGTTGAGTCCTCCGATATTATATGTAATAAAATTATTTTTTAAATTTATTATTATTTTATAGGGAATTTTTTATTTTTTGTCTATTTAAGTGATTAGTGTAAAGGAGAAGCTTACATCTTTATTTTTTAAGACACAAATTAAAATTGTTTTCATTTCAGTAACCGTCTTCTTTATATAAGTTTATGTCAATCCTAATCCAATTGTATCTCTATCTTATATAACCTTTGTTTTTATTTTATTTAAAGTTATTTAATCTATAACTGACAAGTACTATCAATTATTTATATATTTATGAAAATATATTTAGCATCTAATGTTACAGGAATGATAAAAAAGAGATTTATAATGACTTCTTCTTCCAAGTTATATAAAGTTATTATCGTTTGAAGAAGAAGCCGAGAGAAGTGATTAATTGTAAAGTATCAAAATATTATTAAAATCTTTTTATAACCTTAAAAAGCTTTGGAGAAGAATATTATTATGTTTACGTACAATATTAGAAGAAAGTCTATATATTTGTAATTTTTGTAATCACATTTTATACAAACTCTATTTGTTTATTTAACAGTGGTTAAATTTCAAAAACTACTCATTGTCTTAGTCTGAAAAGATTGTTGTCAAAACAATACTTTATATTAGTAAGAAGTAGTCCTGTTCAATCAATACTCAGTCGTTAGACACTAGTGGTTGAGATTTAAATAATATTCACTTTTTTAGTCAATAATGACTATATTCCAAACAATACTCAAAATTTTTAGCTAAAAATGGTTGAGTATTCAAAAGTATATACATTCCATATAATACTTGATTTGTAACTTTTGCAGTAGTAGTTTGCAGAGTAAAACTTAATCATTTGATTGAGAGTTTGATGTAGTCAGCACTATTAGAGAAACTACTATAAAAATCAAAGTATAATTCCTTTCCTTATTATTTGTTCATTGCATATTATTTTACTACTTTAACAAAAGAAAGAGACATTTACAAACCAATCTGAGATAGATAGTTTGTCAACCTAAAACCACCGTTTTAGTATTGGATATCAAAAGATACATTTCAAAAATTTCAAAAAATTTTAAAACACAATTCAATCCTTTTCGGATCTCATAGTTAGTGTCGCAACCGGGACAGCGATCATAAATATATAATTTTTATTTTCAAAACAGAGTTTAATAAAACAGGAGAGTCGCCACCATAATTTATTAAAGGAAAAACTATGGAAAAACCAAAAAAAACTCGGATAAGGCAAGTTCACGAAACCGGATTTAGAATCCGGGAGTCGGTTACGTGTGGGGAAGGTATTAGCACCCCCACAACGCCCGCCCTAAGGCGGTACCTTTAATTAAATAAGTAAAATAAAGAGTGTGGTTTTTTTCAAAATATTTATTTTTCCCAAAAAGAATGCAATGCAAATGATAACAAAGAGAATATATTATTTTTTAAAGGGGAGCCCGACAAGGATTTGACCTCGCTCCTACGTATCTCTATCAAGGATAGAGAATCAGGGTTACGTAGTTCTTTACTTGAGTACTTGTAAGAGATAATTTCGGAATTTTGAAAAATGTAGGGGTAAATCCTGATTAAGGGAGGTGCGAAAAGTAGTTCAACTAGTCAAAAGGGTATTTTTGGAATTGTGAAGAGTTTGGGGTGTAGGCGCAAAAGATGGGGTGTAGAAAGCAACTCCTGACTAGAAACCCTCTTATGTTGAGGGCAGTTTGGTAATTGAGTTGCAGCACAGGTGCATACTCAAAATGTAGGGTGTAAAGAACAGCCCCACTAGTTAGAATGCCACTTAGTAAGGGGTATTTTGGGTATTGGAAAAACGTGGGTGCAGACACACAAATGGGGGTGCGGGGAGCACCTCCACTAACTGAAACCCATATAGGGTTTGGAGGCACGTGCACCGTGGCAAGAGAAGCGTGATTTCGAAGCTAGATGGGCCCAAATTGGTGGCATTGATTGATGGCAGGGAGAAGGAAGGTGGCAACGTCATCCACCAAGGCCGACGACGACGGTATTCACAGCGAAGGCCTGGCGGTTCTCGTAGGAGGGGCTGAACTTGACGGCAGCAAGTCACGTTTTCACTTGGTTTGGCTAGATCTGGAGATGGTGGCCTGCGGTGGCTGTTCGCTGTGGTTTGAGTGGTGGAAGCGTGGCTGGTGTAGGTGACTGGTTCGTTCGGCGCGGGTTGGTGAACCTCGTGGGGATGGCAGCCATGGCAGTTTCGATGGCGGCCACGGCTAACAACTTGCTTGGGGCGTTGTGGGCTTCATGGTGGAGGCATGGTGACGCAAGGTAATGACTTTTGAGCGGGTGCATGTTGAAGGCTAAGGGGTGGTACAGGAACATGGCGGTTTCGGTGGAGGAGGCAAGGGTATACAAAGGTAAAGAGGGAGGTTGCCTCGTCGTCTTGGTAGAGGATCACAATGGCGAAAGCGTGAAGGAGGTTGGGGCGTACGTTTGGCAGTGGTTGTTTGGAGGCGTGAGTGGGACAATGATAGGTGGTGATGAGTGGTGTTTATGGTGGTTGAAGGTTTGATGGTTGGAGTGGGGGCGGAGGTGTTTGGCGCAAGTTGGTGGCGCATAATTTGTCTAGGAAATAAAAGGGAATGGGACCCACATTGGAATGACACTTAAATATGAATATTGGTTAGGAATTAGGGGTAGTGGGACCCACATTTCCATGCAAGATTGCCATTGTACGTGAGTATAAATGGGCTTTTAAAAAAAACTTAAAAGCTAGTGGGACCCACACGCATGCAAAGTTCCATGAATGTGAATGTGTAGCGAAGGGAAATGCATGGTAGTAGTGCGAATGACATTATGGTTGGAACATTGTGGCATTAAGGTTTAGTGTTAGTGGGGCTGTTTTAGGTAGGCTTTAAGGGCTGTTTTAGGTAGGTTTTAAGGGCTGTTTTGGGATGTTTTTAGGTGCTGTTTTACGTAGGTTTTAAGGGCTGTTTTGGGATGTTTTTACGGGCTGTTCTATGTGGTTTTTAAGGGCTGTTTGGTACAATTTTGGAGGTAAAATAGTGTTGTTTTGGGTGTCGTTTTAGAGGTAAAGTAGTGCTGTTTTGTGGTCAATAATGGCGGTGGTAGGCGTGGATGGCTCATGAGAGAAGAGCAGGTTGGTGATATTTAGCGGTGTAATTTGGAGTGAGGGCGCATGACATGGTGGTAGCGCCGTTGGGGAGTGAAAAAGATACTGTTTTGACAAGGCGTTTGGCACTGTGGAGGTATAGTTTGGAGGCAATGGTGGACTCGGTGGTGGAGCGGTGGCTTGGCTATGGTTATTCGACAGGGAGAAGAATGGGCTTCTATGATGGCACAGGTGTTGTGCTTGCATGTGGCGTGATGGATGATGGATAGTGGTAGTGAGGATTTGTAATTTTTCTTTTACGCTTGGTATATGGAAGCGGGGCTATTTTTGTGGTGACTTTGGTGCAGGTGTAGTTTGGGAGGTTCAGTAATGTAAGGACTTGTTGTGGGATACTGCACGTATGGCGGTATTTTGGAGATGGGAGCAAGGAGCAGATGCTATGCATATAGTATTTTTTTTGTGAAGTGGGTGCAGTAAAACTTTGAAATGCATCCTACCAAGAGTAAAAAGCAAATTTTGTAAAAGAAAACATATCTTCGTGCTTTTTTCTTCTCAGTCAATAGTGATTCTACCTTTCTCACGTGTCTTGGCTCTCCTTGCTCTTCTCAATGTTCTCTTTCTTCTCTCTTTTTTTTCCTCTCAAAAATGATCCCCCCTTTTCTACATTCGTTTCCCCTCTTTAATAATCATCCCCCCAACCAATATATTTCTGTTTTTATTTATATTTTTTAATTGATATTCCCCTTTTTAAAAAAAACTAGTAATTCAGTTTTAGAGAGGTTAAGAGAGGTTACTCTTTGACTCATTCACATTTGTTATTTTTTTAAAATTTTTAATATTAATATCAAAATGAATCTAGTCAGTAATAAGACTTAAAACACTTTTCAATGGTAAAAATCTATTTTTTGTTATTAATTTTATTTTTTAGTTAAGTGGAGAACATGGGTTGTTATCTGAGCAGTTTAAAAAAATATTATTTAAAAATATTTATTTATTATTTTTTTTTAAAAACAGTACGTGGAGTTAAAGAGTGAGAACATGGGAGTCTACTGCCATTGACTCATTCTTTTTATTATTTTTTATTATTTATTTATTATCTTGAA
>Ga0209700_101705_pt1 | contig 45554 bp, 25 predicted proteins | sample SiratroredBW_FD_187528 | JGI IMG/M metagenome (GOLD analysis project Ga0209700, IMG submission 187528) | Root nodule microbial communities of legume samples collected from California, USA - Siratro red BW (SPAdes) (version 2) | ecosystem: Host-associated > Plants > Roots > Nodule | place: USA... | reverse complement strand
ATATATATATATATATATATATATATATATATATATATATATATATATATATATATATATATATATATATATAATCTTACAAAAGTTTACATATCACACAGATTATCAAACATACGTGTCTTCATCACATGGGTGGAGTAAACAGGTTAATTATTGGGTTGTTGTGGATCGTAGGTGGCATGCAGAACGTAACTACTACAGGTCCTTCTAGTGTTAAAGGTACATCTTCAAAATTTGTGAAAGCAAAAACTGTAAAGGCTACACTCCAGAATGTAACCGAATTCTCTGTTACATTTGTCTTCCAATCATTCCAGGGTTGAAAGCTGAAATGTTTGCAGAGAAGGATTGTGCAGGATTTGACGCATCCATTACTGTTGCTCTATCATACATTCATATTTTAACAAAGAGAGAGAGAGAGGGGGAAAAGTGAGATACACATACATTTTTAAAGAATTATTTTTAAGAATTTATAAAATTTAAAACCTATTAATATTATCAACTTCACTGAAATAGAATATATATATATATATATATATATTTTCTATTAGATAAATTAAAGAACAACAATATAGGATAAACGGTAGTAGTGAATAGTCAGGATAAATGAGCAATCAATCAGTCAATACATCACTTTGGCTCATTTGAAACCTCAAGAAACATGTCCTCCAGCCACTAATCGCATCCAAAATCACGTGAATGGAAATAAACAAAACAATCATAGCATAGAAAATCATGTGTTAAAACTACTATCTATAAAAATTAATAGAGAAAGATAAACGTGGGGCTTAGGGATACCTCGAAAAAATGTTTAGAAATAAAAACAATATGCATATCTCCTGAAGATTGAAGGATATGTTGAAGAGTTGAGTTGTGGAAGAATTCCTCGTCAGAGAAGTTCTTTTAAATTTTTTGTTAGATTCTGGTCCATTCATCTTCCTTATATAGTGAACATTTGGTGCTTGGAGTGTTATGAATCAATCCGATTGAAGAGAATTAAATGTGAGGAATATTGATGATGTAACCTAGTGACATTGGGTGCAGGGAATTGAATGTACAAAAAATTTAATGAAATGGGGAGGAGAGCCACGTAGGTGCAAGAGAAGATTTAATATGCAAGGAATTAAATAAGGAAGAGAATTGAATCACGTGGTTGCAGGAAATTGAAATTGAATGTTCAGGGAATTCAATGTAGAAAAGAAGAACCACCTGGGTGACGTAGGTGGTGCAAGATATTTAATATGCAAGTAATTTAATAAGGAAGGGAATTTAATCAGGAGAAGAGAATCTTCAGCAGCGTCATAATGCATAGGAGCAGGAGTGAGTTGGCTTTGTACACGTTCTTATCTACTACGTCATTTAAAGTCAACTCTTGATTTTATCTAAATTGAGGCTTGTGTGTATTTATTTCTTTATTTATATATATTTTATTTATTAATTTATATATATATATATATATATATATATATTTACCAGTTTGTCCTTTAGATTTCATTTACCGTTTTATCCTTTCAGATTATTGGCGTAGTATAAAAGTGATACAGATGAAGCATAGTCGTAAGGTTTATTGATGCAAAGAAACTTAAAGGTAATGTGGATACTATTATGAGCATGATGCAGAAAATTATATTACTACAATTCGTATTAATAATAATAATAATAATATTTATTTAAAATTTCAAGGATGTTACATTAACTCTCTTCTAGGTTGTTATATGAACATAATAGTCTTCTTACAAAGCTTTCAGAGCAATAATCATTTGAGCTTAATTTTTTGCAACACTTCAAAAATGTTCATTCAATTTTTTTCTTAAAAGATAGATTTATATAGAGTGTAGAAAAAAGAGCAATTGAAAATCCTTTTCTGCCTGATAACTGACCGTACTTATAATTCATAAGTCTGATACCTTTTTTTTACTCAAATTAGTGTAAAAGCACAAATTGTACGTGTCAGATAGCTTTACTAGGTTTGACATATGCTTGTATTGTGATGGTTGTTGATGCAAAAATAGATTTAGCTCATATTCCATGAGATATTGATGTTGGCATATGCTTTAATGAATCATCTTGGTAGATTGAAGATGGAAATGTTCCCTACAATACAAAATAAGCTTGAAGTCTATTTTTTTTTTGTGTACAACGTTAGCCTAATATTGTGTGCTTATTGTCTGATCAAGACTTTATTTATCAGACGAATCAAAGACCACAAGTTGTAATATCATCTATCAGACGAAGTACTTGTGTGTTACATGATCTTTTATTTATATGAAATAACCATCTTACAAATGAAGCACATTCATACTTTATACTTTGTCGTGAAAAACACTTAATCTAAATAAGGGTTCTTAGACTTTACTCTAATAGCTCACAACAACACATTCCTTTCTTTTTGTGTTTTCAATAATAATGAGTAATAAGATCATAGAAGGACATTTGTCCTTCTATTTGTTTGTGCATGTGCTTAGTTCTTACTTGTAATTGGTCCAAGACTGAGGAAGTTTCTCTATCAATAAATCTAAAACAAATTCATAGTGTTTGAGAATAAGAGGATTTGAAATAACTTTGGCTTCCTTGTAGGAGCAATACTCATATAATGGGCTAAGCAAAGGTGAAGACATACCTTATTTGTATGTGACAAGTCTTCTGGTCACTTTGTGATGTACTCGAATTGGATTCAAGAGTGGTAAGAGCAAAAATAACTACGTATAAGTCTAATAGAGTAGAGACAATCCTACCTTCCTAAAAAAATTATGATGAGTAAACTCTTAAATCTTTGAAATTTTCAAAAAAGGTTTCACAAAATGGTTTGAGTTGCAAAAGGAGTGTTTGACTTCTCTAGTATAGAGTTGGTGTCAATATCCATAGTGTTAACCATAAATCCTTACAATTGTAGTTATAGATTAACCAAATTTATCCTATATGGTCACATATTTCCACTAACACATAAATAGTGCCACGTTCACCCAATTGAAACCTACAACAAAACCCAAATATGATCTACAACTTCATGTCTGCAAGACCCACAACTCTTGCTACTCATATAAAGACATATAAAGTGTGTTGGAGTAAAGATTCTTTAAAAAAGAAAAACTAGGTAATGTGAAATTTGGTGTATTTTAAAATACCCAACTTACAGTATTATCTCCCTTTACCTAAATGTAAGGTGTTTATTAGCTAAAAGCCTTCTTCGACACTTCCAAAAATCTAATAAAATTCTAAATAAATTTTTCAAATATATCCAACAACGTCTTTTCTTAACAAATCACTAAAAAAAATATTTTTAATAAAAAATGAACCAAGGTTATCCATACATAAAACTCCTTATTTTGTTAGTTCCTGAACATTACAATCTCACAAGTTAACAATAGTCACTTTTCTTCTAAGATAGAAAATTCATGAAATTTGAAAAAAAAAAATTCTGAATGAAATAAAAAATAAATATTTAACTTTATTCATAATTCTATATTTTATTTATTTAAATTTACTTTTAAATGAAACTCGGATGTTACCATCAATAATGTATTTATGTTAAGTATTTAAATCTTAATGTTAAGCTTGGAATAAAAGAAAGAAACAAAATAAATAAAGAAAAGTTTGGTGGAAGCAGCACTTTGAATTCAATGATAACAAAGTGACGGTGCTGTCCGCTGTTCCTATTGAATCATAGGACGACAGATTAACACCGAAACGCACGCATCAATTCACAAAACAATCTCATCAAAATTCAAAAACTGTCACCATTGTCGATCAAATTATTGTTGCTTATTCACTGCCATAACTTTTTGCAACTGTTTTCACTTTTCCATTTCTCATTTCACTTGCATCATCGCCACCTTTTATTACATGCTACAGATTCTATTCTTTTGTCCCTGTCAAAGTGGAAACATATGACATTTTTAAATTTTCCTTTCATGGGTTGTTGTGAGCCTTTTGGTTGAGAATTAATTATTTTTGTGTGGAAAATTAAACCACAACTGACTAATAAAAGGAAGAATATACATGTCTAGTCATCAAGGAAAAATATAAAGTTAATAATTAACTTATATTTTTTTTTAGGTAGGTTCTTTTTGTAACTTTAGGATATGAATCTCAGAGTTCAAATTTATGAGTTAATTAAGTTTATCAGGGTTTTAATTAAATTGGATTAAAAAAATACTTTTCTTTTTAAATATGAACAAACAGAACACAGATATTTATCAGATTCGAGTCAGGTTGTACATAGGTTCGTTCTAATTTATCATCATCGATCCTTTATTATTTTTATCATTTTTTTATTATAATTATTTACTATTTTTAATTATATAGATTGACAATTTAACTTTTTAAAAATTAAAATATTATTAAATAATATTTTAATAAATTGGGTGTTCAATTTATTTGTTTATCTAGTTTGACATTTTTATTTTTACTTACTATTTTATAATAATGTTTGGTAAGATAGATAAAAATCAATCTATTTTAATTATATTCAATAAATATATAAAATAAGTTGAGAGAGTAAATACATGTTTAAAAGTGAACCAATCTTTAAACTATAATACAAAATTTTTGTCCCATTAAAAATAAATGGAATTGAATTTTAATTTATTTTTTTGTTCAAAACTTGTGATAAGCCAACTTGTAAAAATCTGACACATTTTGACACCCTATTTTAGGCATTAATATATACACATGTTCTTTTCATTATATTTCTTAATTTCTTTTCTTGGATTTGTAAATAAATAAACAATACATTTCTTAAAATATGTTTGGGGTTATGTTTTAAAATTTAACTTAAGTTTTTCTCTCCAATTAGTTTGAAAAAACCTTATTGTGAAAATTTCTTATCTTATTAAACAAATTCATTAAAAAAAAAGTTATTTAAAGACCAATTTTTAGCTATCAAATGAAATTGTTACTAATAGTGACCAAAATAGTTATCAAATTATATTTTAGTTGCTAAATAACTACAAAATAGAAGTAATGATTGAATTTAATGACCAATTAAGTCAAATAATTGGTATCTAACATTAGCTACAAATGTTTTAATGACCTCTACCATTAGATTCAATTAGTCTCTAACGTGATTTGATACCAATTTAGACTAATGACATAGGTCACTAAAACTTTGGTAGCTAATGTTAAATCCAATCATTTGACTTAATTGATCACTAAATTCAATTATTACTTTTATTTTATAGTTATTTAGCAACCAAAATTTAATTTAGTTACTATTTGGTAATAATTAGCAACTATTTCATTTGGTAGCCAAATATTGATCTCTAAATAGCTTTTTTCTTGTAGTAATTTAAGAGATACGCTTGGGTGATAATAATGAAGACAAAGAATAATTATTATCAAATTAAAATCTTTAATTCACACATCCTAATTTAAAAAAAAAACATAAAAATACATTGAAAGTAATTTAAAACTCATTTCAACTTCCTTTTTACCAAAATAGAAAACTCACCATCACCCATCCTTAATTCATGGAATGATTTTTAATCCTATCTTTAATGTTAATTAAATTATAAAGATTTATAAATAGTCATATTTAAGAATGAATTAAAACATTTCCAATTATGCCATGGTCAACAATTAATAAATGAATAAAATGTGTTCCGGATAGGAGTAACGGATTGGTATATAAAGAAAATTATAGATATGGGATTGATTTCTTATACTTGAAATATCTTTTAAGATTAGGTTTGAAATCTTGTTTATGACTCAAACGTCTTCTCAAACTCGGTTGGAGGGTAACTACAAAAGTAGTTTTATATGTGAGGGATATGCCATATTTATAATAATGATAATGAGCTAACTTACTATTTATCAGGTCTATAATTATAAATATCATTAATAATGTAAATTTATACTAATTAATTTAATTAATACTTAATTAACAAGTTTAATAAACTCTTTTTACAGGTTATATAACTTACTCTATTAGAATTGTTTAGCAAAAACATCAAATTAGTGCATTTTTTTTCTGTATTTACCAAATGAATGTAATTTCTTTTTAGAAAATAAGTAAGTCGTGCCACCACAAAGAAGTCATGTCATCGCGACATGTTTTTAGATGAAAAAAAAAAAAATAGAATTGAAGTCATGTCAACTTAACACGACTTTACTGAAAAAAAAAGGATTGAAATCATATCAGCGTGACACGACTTTAGTGGTAAATTGTTTTTTCATTGAAGTCGTGCAACATTGACACGACTTTCAATTTTTTTTTCATTTTTAGTTTTATTTTTTGTCATTGCGTTTGTCAGACAAAGTCATGTCACAATCACACGAATTCTACACTTGAAATCGAGCCTCCATGACATGACTTACTGATTTTTGTAAAATGAAAAACTTTTACATCCATATGATAAATACAAAAAAAAATTATACTTGTTTAGTATTTTGCTTTGTATGTAATTATTCAGAAGAACCTCCCATTTGTTAGATTGTACTTCATGCAAAAATAATAATTTCATTGAAAAATAAGACAAAATTCTTCACTAATATTTTAAAATAATTTTCTTTATGAATTTTTAATTTTACCTTTTCTAATTAATAAAATTTTAAGAGTTTTTTTTTTCAAGTTTTCTCCCTTTTTTACAAAAGATAAAACCATAAAAAAATCTTTTCAGCTTTGAATTTAAAATTATCTTCTCTAAAAAGTAATAAAAAATATTTTATCTTTTTTTTTTAATTTTTATTGGACTAAAGTAAATATTTACAAAGTTTCACAATGAATTAAATATATCATTCTAATATAAATGTTAAGGTATTAATATCTACTTCAAACTTAATCAAGTCCCAAACTAAGCGTTGTTTTCATAGACCATACTTTTTAGAAAAATTTCTATACTTTTTTTTTAAATAAAATATTGAAGATAACATCATTTAATAATTTGGCATATCCTGTCGTAGCATCCATTATGACACATCTACTTCCACTTTTTGTGTTGTGACCCATTTCCCAAGTTTGTGACTTGTGATGCAATGTATGTTACTCCCATCCACCTTTTCGCTATTTTCACCCCTTTTTTTCTGTTTGTTTTTAATTTTGAAAATACCCTTGACCAAAATGCAAATGCATTTTGGGTAAGAACAATTGAACTACAACAACGAAAACACCTTTACATTATATATCAGGCACAATAAAAATACATAATTATGGAGATATAATGTTTTGTTACAAATATACTAATCGAATATATGACACATTTTATAATACGTAACATATTTTATAGGATATGCGTATCAATCTATTTAATACACACCTCAATTTTATTACACTCTCAACACATCAATACATTATGAATTATCTAACTAAATATATAAGAATTTTAAATTATATCATAATAATTAATGTAATTTATCACATTCAAAAGAATTATATTAAACATATTTTATTACTAAAAAAAATAAAAATTATCAATGAGACAAATCCATAAAAAACATTCAAAATCTGTTAATAAATTAATTGTATATAAATTTATTAACGAATTTCTAAGTTTGTCAATAATTACTGACAGATTTTCGACGGATGTCTGAATCTATTAGTAATTATCGACGAATTTAGAGTAAATACGTCGGTAAATCCGTTAATAAATTTAATGATAGATAATATCCGTCAATAAAATCGTTGATAATGATATTTTACTGACAAATAAAGTTTCGTGGATAAAATTTTGTCGGTAATTTAACTTTTTCTTATAAACTAATATCTCAATCCTAAAATTTTATCCTATCTTTAGTGTTAGGGTAGGTCATGCATTATTGTATTATCACTATAAAAAAAATTATTTAAATATTAATTTTAACTATCAAATAAAATAGTTGTTAATTGTGACTATAATAACCACCAAATTATAATTATGTTTTGGTTGCTAAATAACTATAAAATAAAAGAAATGATTGAATTTGTGACCAGTTAAGTTAAGATAATTAGTATCTAATGTTAGATACCAATTATCTTGACTTAATTGATTACTAAATTCAATCATTATTTTTATTTGTAATTATTTAACATCAAAACTAATTTAATGATTATTTTAATCACAGTTAGTAACTATTTTATTTGATAGCTAAAAATTGATGTTTAAATAATTTTTTTTAGTGAATAATTTAATATACAAACTTTTCTTCAAGTTTTTACAACTTTAATATTTTAATATATTTAATCAGTTTACCAATAAAGTATAAAATATTTTTTATGTTTAATATTAAAACTTTTAAGACCATAATATTATCTAAAATATTATCACCATACACTCAAAAGAATAATACATGAATAAAAGGTCACATCCATAAACTTATTTAACCTTTTGGTGTACAATTTTATTTACTCATATATACTTATTTAAAATCTTAAATCAATGTGTGGTTTTCAATATAAAGAAAATAAAATTGGAAGGAGAGGAAAATTGGAAGGAGAGGAATGATTTTTTTGCTAAAAGGAAAGTATGTGTAATGTAGTATAAAAAATTATAGTTACCTAAATTAGTACGTTAGAATCCTTGTGCTGATAATATGTTATAAAACATGATCCAAATATAAAGATAAAACATGATCCAAGTATAAAGATAAAATATGTTTTAAAATATTATCTAAATACAAAGATAAAATGAGGAAAATAAAATAAAGAGGAAAATGTGGGTGTTATCACCAAAGAAAAGATCATATCTATGAATACAAAATGCAACCTAAAGGATATAACTAAATAATTACAAATATTTAAGTTATAAAGACCAATAACTATAAGTAACATAGAATGTAGAATGTCAATGGATGATTAACTATGTGTTTTACAAATGTAATTTATAAACTAATTATTAACTATAGGAACCTAACTCTATAAATTTTGAATTGATAAATTAGTTGATAAATATAAAATAATATAAAAAACATAAATAGATAATTTTATTATATAATTATTATTTTTTAATTAAAAAGTTGATTTTTTTTACTAAATATTTTAGTGTTTCTATTTATTTTTTAAAAGTTATATACGTGTTTTTTTATTTTGACATGTCATTTTAAAAAAATGTCTTGAAATGGGTCAAGTAAACTATGTTGGAGTTGTGATATATTTATAATATGATTGATTATATAATAAGACCTTTTTATTGTGATTGTGTTTTGTATATGAATTTAGAAAGTAGTTTTAAATGGATTTTAATAGTTATTACATATACTAGTCTTATGAATATAAAACATGTGAATTAATATAGGAAGTTAAAGGGTTACATTCAATAACTTGTTTGCTACAAAATTTGTATTCATCATAGGGAAAACATCCCTATGGAATAACCAATGAGCATCAAAACTAAATTTATTGTTCAATTTGTGTTTTAATTAATTAAATTTTAAATAAATTTAATCATATACGTATGTACTTGAATCACTAGTAGAAAAAAACACATTGTACAGTAGGATATCATCGTGGTTAAGAGAGAACCGCAATTAAAAACAACGCAGTGATATTTTTGAAATTAAGTGCAACCATATCATCGCGGTTCACAACAACCGCAATTGTATTAACGTTGCAGGAGATACCAGTGTGGTTTTTTAAACAACCACGCTGGTATCTGCAAAATAATTTTTAAATTATTTTGCAGGGAGATACAAGGGCGGTTGTTTAAACAACTGCCCTTGTATGTTGGATACGAGCGTGGTTCCCACTAACAACCGCGCTCGTATCCTCTATTTTAGGGGTTTTGCGCGTTTACCTCTTCCTTCCCTCTCGCTTTCGTCTTCCTCCCTCTTCTGTGCCTCGCCATCTCTTTCTCTCTTTCTCTCGAGCAGTCTCGCCACCCCCACCACTAAGGTCTCTTCTTCTTCTTCTTCTTCTGCTGCCAACCCCAACACCACGTATCTTCTTCTTCTCCTTCTTTCGCCGCCAACCCCACCACTATGGCATCCTCTCTCTTATCCCAACCAACGCTGCAAGTGGATCGCCGAACAAACCCACGCCAATCACCAACACCAAGTCGAAGAGGTTTCTTGCGAGGTATGTTTTCTTCGATTTCTCCCATTCTATACCAATTCATCATCCAATTAATTCCTCTCCGCTCTCTCTCTACAGTTTGAGTTCGCGCAGGAGCAGGAGTTCTTTCGCCAAACCGCTCTCATCTCCAAAAAGGAGAAGGAAAAGGTTCGTATCACGTTCTCTCTCTTCGTGTTTCATGGTTTCATTCTCTTCGTGACTCGTTATTTGAAATTAGGGTTTTGTGTACTTGGAGCTTATACAAGCTGTTATTTTCATGTACGTTCGTCTTCCAAGTTACAATTTCGAAAGCACCAAAGCTGCGGAAATGAATGATGAGAAGAAATGAGAGGACATGGACAAGAGACCTCAACACGATAATGCTCGTGATGCACCTTCCTCTTCCATGTACCTTCTCTGTTGCTTACTTTGTGTTCAATAGTAATGAAATTAATCTACCACTCGATTTTAGCTATTGAATGATTGAATATAATTGTGTTTCTTACCTCTTAGACCGCAGAGTACGAATTTGAATGAAGAGAAGTAAAAACTGAGGCCCAAGGATGTTTTTGGGTGGCCTCTTCCGACAGAAGAGGAATTCGAAGTTCTTAAAAATGCACCAAGGTATGCCAATTGCTGTTATTTTCTATAGTTTGCGTGTTTGTATTATTGCCCGGCCTGCTTATGCACTGCTCTTCCAAGGATTGAAAACTATCCGATAATGTGCTTATTTTAAGTTGGTTGGAGTGCTTGATTTGTTGTGAATCAGAAGCATAATTGAGTCTTAGGCTGCTGCCAATTTTGGTGGGCAGCAGCTGCTGCCATTTTAAAAAAAAATGCACATACCAGCGCGCTTTTCTCTACCACCGCACTGGTATGTGCAATATGAGCATTTCTTAACGCGGTTGCTAAAGAACTGCGGTGGTATGTTATACTTTCCATCGCGGTTGTACAACTGCGATTATATCTTCAGTACTTTTTATCGCGGTTACATCTATCGCAATTCTAGAACCACGCTTGTAAGCCTTATATAACTGTGATTAAATATCTTTTTTTTTACTAGTGAATCTAATAATTAATTTACTATATCAACATATTACATATTTATTTACTATTTTTTTTATAAAATCCTAAAGTAAAATCATGCATTTTATCACTACAAGAAAATATCATTTTAGTGTCAACATATTTACATGGATCAAGGGATCGACTCAAATAACATGGGTCAAAGCGTCGGTTTTTAAAATTTAATGCATAACGTCGACTAGACATACGCAAAATTCATTGTAATTTTTTTCTTTTTTTAAAAACATTGCATTGGCATAGCCTACGCAAAAAAAAATTAAAAAAAATATTACAGCGGCTTCACCCATGCTAAGCTTTGCATTGACCTAGCCTACGTAAAAAACTAATAATAATGGTGCGAGAGCTTGGCCCACGCTAAACTTTGCGTCGGCCAGACCCACACTAAACTTTGCGTCGGCCAGGCCCACACTACCTTAAATATTTTTTTTTTTTGAATTTGAAAGTAGTCATGGCAAGAAAAAAGATAAAAATATAATTAAAATTAAATTGAATTTAAGAAATAGTAAAGTTTAGAAATATAATATAAAATAACAATATTATTATTATATTAGTAAAATATAAAAGTAATGAAAAAAAAATAAAAAAGATAAAATAGATGTAAGATTGTAATTTAATAAAATAAACAAGAAAATATTTGATCATAATTTTTAAAATTTATTTGAATGTTGAATCATAAAATATGAATGATAATTAAATAATAAAATGTAAATGAATGATAGTTAAACTATAAAATATGATGGTTGAAACATAAAATATGAGTAAATATAAAATATAACATGTTTAATTAAATTATGTGATGTAATGAGTATTAATTAAATTTAATTTTTATTTAGTTTCATAAAATTGAAATTTTTAGTTATGGTTTTTCTCACTCAAACCATAATCTTCTCCATTGCAATTCTCACTATCACTTTTTCTCTACTTATGAACTTGTCTCCTCTAGTGTTAGATCTTTTTATCTAAATTGACATAAACAAAATTAAGAAACTTATGTAAAAGAGGTATTGGTTCACACTATTTATCTTTTTAAAGTTTTTTTTTTTCTCTATTTTCAACTTTAGAGTTAACATTTTCATCAAACCATGCTTTATTCCTTCCCTCCTCAAATATGTCCTATATTGAGTTATTAAACTTGCGGTAGAAGTTTTAGATAACATTTATTTAAATTTTCTCACCATCACATCTAAGAAATAGTGACATAGCATCTAAGAAATAGTCACATTAATTGCACATCTATTTTGTTGCTATAGTTTCTTTCGAATCATATTATCAATAGTATTAATTACTGATGTGTCTTCCCATCCTACTTCTATATATACATGGATCAAGACTTCATGTTAAGTATCAATAATTTTTTTCTATTTTATGAAATTGTCATGATATTAATCTCATTTCATTAGTTATTCTAGCATTTGTTTGCCCAAATTTAAATATATGATAAAAACTAATTATTATTACAATAAATCTATTTTAAAATGGCTATTTTGAGGTTTTTATATGAATTTTAAAATTGATTAGAAAATGACATTAAAATAAATAATTTTTTAAACAGATCTTTTTTAGTTATGATTATATATGTTTTAATTATATAAATGTAACTATACACACAATATATATAACCAGAATTAAAATGTTTATGGATCATCTTTTCAAAACGAATGAAGAAAATATTTTAATGTTATTTTATTTAATTCATATTTATTTTATTGATGTTTTAAAGTATAGAAAAACGTGTTTCAAAATAGATTATGTTTTATTATAAAAAAATAAAATATGTGTTTAATTTTAACTTTTTTTTATTGTTTAAAATTATAAACTCATGATTTTTCCACTATTTTAAATTTTTTATTTAAATTATTTCGAAGTTGTGATATGGAAACACGACGTTAATCCTAAAAAGATAGGGTTACTGAAGTCTCATTCTAAAATGAAACATCTTAAAAAGGTTTTATTTTAAAAATTGAAATAGAATTATCTATTAAACAACTTGTGTTTTAAAAAGGGAATTTGGGTTTTAAAATTATTTTTTTAAATTATCCATTTATATAGTTTACCAAATAAATATGCCTTTACTTCTGTAATAGTATATTAATTTTTCTGCCATAATATTAGTAGTAATTAACTTAATTTTAAAAATATAAAATTTTATTTTAATCATTGGAATGTAACATTTTTTTTAAAAGGCCTTGTGTCTAATAATTTTTTTTATATCAAGAAAAACTTTTTATAATTTTAAATGTTAAATTATTCTAGATATAATTTTAAGAATAATTGGATACAATATTAATATTCTTGATGTTCCTTTCTACTTTCTACCATATATGAAATAAATATTCTCTTGGAATAATGTGAACAAGTTGACATGAAAAGAGTCCATTTCTATCTTTCAACATTTGAAAACCAAATTTCAAATACATTTCATATAAATACATTTTTAAAAGTTTAAAATAACATTAATTATTTATTTATTGTTATAAGAGCATCTTTTAAATTATTTTATTCATTTAGGATTCAAATGTGTCTTTAAAAAGATGATAAATTTACTAATAAAAGGACTTTAAAGCATTCAAAAGTTAGTTTTTAATTGAATGTGGCTTTATGGTTGTTGATAACATTAATATATCAACATATCTTTTAACAATAGCTTATGAAATAAATAATACTGAATCAGAGTAATTGTGTTTAGGTAGGAGTAATAACAGTTAATTGATAGGTTGAGGTAGGTACTAAGCTAAGTATAAAGTAAAGAAAAAAATAAAAAATACGAATTTATCCACAATTGATATAGAGTTGGTGAAGATGCTTTAATTAGAATAATGGTATCTATTATTGATATGATAATATATGATTGAGTAACATAAAAAAATATTTAAATTATGCATATTCAAAATTAATTATGAATTTTTTTTTATGTTCATATATATAAAGAAAAAAATGCATATTAAAGTAAATGCTTTTTTGCACTCATAATGAAATGAGTGTGAAGAATATTTTGTACTCAAACAACTTTTGAACTTCATAATAGTAAGAAAGTGGAGATTTTTTTTTAATGAAGATTCTTGTTTTAGGTGAAAAAAAAAAATAAGTTCTTTAACATGGTGTAGAAATAATTTTTCTTTTCAAGAAAAATTCAATTTAATCAAATTTCTCCTTCTCAAAATTGAATGTTTCTTCCAGCCACCGACTCAAATAATGCTACTTAAAAACCCGAAACCCTCGGTGTGCCAAAATTTCATTTCCCTCTTTCTTTGAAACCCAAATTTCAAATACCCCTAAAACCTTGGTGCCAAAACCCTCGGTGTGCCAAAATTTCATTTCCTTCTCCTTTGAAACCCAAATTTGAAATACCCCAAAACCCTCATTGCCAAAACTCTTGGTGCCAAAATTTCATTTCCTTCTTCTCTTCCATGCGGTGCCAAAATTTTTGTCCACGATTTTCATCTCCTCCATCTTCCAAACATTTTCAATCATTGTGTGCGTGAAGTGGTTGTTGTTGGAGGAGTTTGTGGTTGCTAATGAGTCTTGCGAAGCTTGGAAGGAGGTAAGTTGTTCTTTCTCTTCATCATTTTCGATTTCTCCAGCTTGAAAATGTTTTTAATCACCAATTTTACTTTGAAATCGTGTTAAGGATAGGTTAGTTGGTGTTGGACTGATTGGTGGTTCTTCATGCGTGGTATGTGAAGTGGTTACGGTTGGAGAAGGTGGTGGCCACCGACGGGTGTTGCAAACGTTCGACAGAGGTAAGGTATTCTTCGATCTGTTCTTCATCTGTTCGATAGATCTTGAAATTGGCTGTGATTGTTTGTTTAATTCTGAGATAGCAGGAGAGATGTGTTCCGGTGGGAATAAATGTGATTGTTCTTCGATCTTGTCAATTAAAGCTGTTTTTGAAACTATATTGTTTAGTTTTATTGATACCACGTATTCACATTCTCTTGGGTAGCTTTAATGTTGTTTTTCTCCCTTTTCCACATGCTTTTTGGTTTTTGTTGTATTTTATTTCTCAGAGAATTTAAGAGAGGGAATGATTACTCCCCCATTTCATGAAGCATATAGAGATTATATACCAAAATATATAACTTTTCCAAATGTAAAACAGTAGGGGACCTGTATTTTAGTGAATGGGATTGGTATGAGCCATCATTGTCAAATTAAGTATGATGGAAGCCCTATGTCTGGGCCATAGAAGCAGCTTTGATAGAATTGGTATGACAGACTGGTAATCAAAATAGAGAATCACTGCTAGCTGCATTACATTAGCATGGATAAAGTAGCTTGTCTTTTGGCATACATTCTATAGTGGACTGATACACCAAATCAAAGGTGGATTGAAATGTAACTACGACGCATGTATTGGCATCACAAAATTAGTGCAATCTCAGCCCATTTTATGTAGATGCTCATAACTAGTGTCCATTTAACTAACTATTTTGTCTATTATCTATTATTAACTAGCTGAAAACTTTGATTGTATCAACCAACTACATAATATTAGTATAGTATTGAACTTTCCAGGAATCTGGATATCCTGAGATCCTCCGGCAGAGGAAACCTGCAAACCTTCTTCTTTTCTATTATTTAAATTATTTCCCATCAATTTTAAACCTGAGCAGTGTGGCTGGTGTAGGATGCACCATCAATTTCCCGTGGTATATTCTATTCCATCTACAGTCAAATAACTCAATCAAAATAAAAAAAAATGAACAAAGAATCCTCAGGCGTAGGCAGTGGTTTTGCAATTTCTCCAACTAGAAACATGGTTGATCAGTTATCTCCCTATCCCTGCCCAGTTGGTCGGGCACTTAGGCCAATACAATAACATTAAATGATACCAGAATATCTTCACTTCATTCCTAGAATACTCCTAACAACCAAAATGTCTATTTAGTTGAACCATCTTATATCACAAAACTGCCAATGGATTAAAGCTATGGAAAATTTCAAACCAAATATAATTAAGTGATGACAGACTTTCTTAGGCCAGTAGATGAGTCTACGAATGAAAAATCCCTACATGTAACACTGACTCGTATTGGTTTCTACGTATTGGGCCATCCTACTTGGTATTTGTTTGCCACATTACAATGATATATAATATAAATAATGGACCATACACTATATGCACGTGTTACCTTCTACTTGGTTGGGCCCCCACAAAAATGTTATTCTAACAACAATTGCCCTCTTGAGTGATCTTAAAAAAGGTTTTGTGTAGCTGCTCATCCCAGTTCCTTATTTTTGTTCTCCACATGCCGTTGTTCCTTTTATTATATATCTTTTTTCCTTACCCTTTTCTACTGACGAGAAAGTAGATGAGGTCTCACTTTCAGCAGGTGTAAAGTGAGATGAGATACTGAATAAAACCAAAGGAAGAATAGAGTCAGTTTGTGGTAAAAGTAAACTAGTGCCAAAAAAATGTCTAGAGGATTCTCCATTAGGCCATTTAGATGAAAGTTATCATATGGTCATTGAATATTAGTAGTTAATGATTCACATTTATTTCTTTTTGTTAAGAATACAGTTTGAGGAGCTTGTGAAGAAAAGTCTCACGTTTTCTTTTCTTTATGACTATAAAAAAAACCAAAATTACTGACGAGGCAAATCCCTCCAAAATACTTAAAATCAGTCAATAAATCGATTATATGTAAATTTATCGACGGATTTTTTAAATTCGTCGATAATTATCGACAGATAAATCTGTCGGTAAATCCGTCGATAAATTAGAAAATATTAATTATATTATAGAAATCAACAAATATTAATTACAAACAAAGCTAAATCTATCGATAAATTTGTCAGTAAGTCTATCGATAATTAGCGACAAATAGTATCTTTCGGTAAAATCCGTCGATAATGATATTTTACCAACGAATAAAATTTGTCGATAATGGTTCGTCGGTATTTTAACCTTTTCTTGTAGTGTATGTCTTATTCACCAATTGTTTTAATTTTCTTTCTCTAATTTTGGGTAAAAGAAATTAAGGGCTCAAAGAGTGGGGACTCAAAGAAAAATCATCTCAAAATAAAATTAATCGGTCTTCAGGTCGGGGTGGAGCGCTGCACTCGTCAGGGCGTAAATCACACTTGGACATTGCATTGGGCCTGATAAGTATTATTTCACTAACTCTTTAGTGTAATCAATTTTTTTTCTAACAAATATTGTTTCTAATTATAAAAGTTTTGCAGGAACGTCAATATGGACGCCCAGTGGAGCCTGATGAACTATTTATGACCACTCACACTAACAAGAAGGGTGAATGAGTTGATACTTGTTCACGCGAGACTTATGTAAGTTTATTCTTACAATTTTTTCCATATTACCTATAATTTTTTTTTTGTAATTTGTAACGTTTAAATGTCCAAATGATTGTGTAGGAAAACTACCAACAGCGCTTGAGGGTCATACAATCAGAAAGTTCATCAAGTTCAAATGTCGAATCTGCCTAGATAGATATAGCAACCAAGCTTCAAGCTTGGAAGGAAGTTGCTGGAGAGAAGAGTAGAGGTCGAGTTTATGGCACTGCAGACTTGGCTCCTAACTACCACCAAGGAATGTCCTCCCTCACTCAGCCCTCATCCTTTGCTTATGTCGACAACTTTTCGTTTCAAACCGAAAGAGAAAAAATGACTCGCGAAATCATTCAAGCAAAGGAGCAAGCAAGGAAGGCAGAGGAACAAGCAAAGATAGTAACATAACGATTTGTTACGGCAGACACAAAGCTTTGCCAGATGGAGGATGACCTAAGGATGGTAAAGGAGCAGCTTGCCGCAATGATGGACTGACAACGTGGCGATGCTTCCACTAGTACAAGTCAGGTTCACTCCAGTTATGTCGAAGACGATGACCACCACCCCTTCTCCTGACCTTCACACCCATAGTATGTGAGTTTCATTACCATAAAATATTTTCTTACTTATATCAAATTTAATTTTTTAATAATTATTATTGAAATAATTTTCATTCTTATGATAGGTTCTTTCTAACAATTGATTTGAAGAAGACTTTTTCTATTATCATATATTTCGTTTCAAGTTTTTATGTTTTTTTGTTTTAAGTTTTAGTTGAACTGAATTGTAAATATTGATATTTTAAAATATTGTAGTTGGTTACAATTATAACTTTAAATGTCTTTTAAAATTTCAGTCTAATTATAGTTATATATATTTATGAATACTGAGATTTTTCTTATTTTCATAATTAGATTAGTTGATTTATTTTTTTGTAATTTTTTTTCATCTAGATTCATAATTGTGTGGCCTAGTCCACGCCACGTTTACGCTAGGATGCGTTGGCCTAGCCTATGCAAGCATGTTAGTAACGGCTTGGTCCTTGCAACAACCTTCACTTTTTGCGACGGCTTGCCCCACGCTAACATGCTTGCGTGGGCTAGGCCGACGAGCACAGACGTAACGTGAGTTAGGCTGATGCAATCGTATAAAATAGTGACGATTTTAAGACAATTTGGCTGTCACATGCTACATCCAATTTTTGTCCAACGCAAATTTTGGATTACTTTCAAAATTTTAACATCCTTTATGAAACCGCCGCTTAACCGACACATAAACATCGATTTTTATATTTTTACGATGGTTTTCAACCCACGCTATAGCATGCTTTTTTTAGTGTATTCTTTTAAATATAGAATGCAATTTATAAGACAATTATGCATCAATAATTTTAATTTTGTAATGGGTTAATATTAATTTTCTAAAAAGTTATTTTTATCACCTTATGAGATTGATTTTACATTCATACGCAATTGATAAATAATCTTTTCTTTCTTTGACCGTATTTTTTTTTAATAAAGTAGGGAGGAAGTAAATAATATTGATTATTAGATATGTACCTCGTAACTTTTCCTATAAAAGACTGCACAGATAAATTTTAAGATATGATATTAATTAGATAACAAAAATTAGAAAATGTGAAAAAAAATTCGCACAAATTTTGATTATCATTGTACTTAGTTGATTTGCCGACAGACCCCATTAAATTACATTATAAAAGATTATTTATACAATTTATATTTTAAATGAATTTTAATTTTTGTAAAAGAAAAATTAAATTTTAAATTAAATAAAATTTAGTGACACACGAGTTGTCTATGATATTCGTAAGTACAACTCGTTTAATTGATATTTGTAATCTACATTAAATAAATTACAAAAATATTCAAACTCATTATTTCTCATATGACAACTCTAATTATGCCAATTCTATCTTATTATTATGAAGATAAAACAATTTAATTTATTTCGATATTAATCTTAGTAAAATAAAAGGAAACAAAATAAGTGTATTCTCATTACTTTTTTTTTCCTTTATTTAGTTTAATATTTAGATTAAAACACTAGGATTAAGCAATGCAAATCGAAGGAAGTCCTCATCATTTTCCAAGATAGTTATATGAGTCTCTCTCATTGTGATCCATGCCTCTATTCCCTCTCTTGTTTCCATCAATATTACTGTGTTTGGAATACTTTCTTTAGTACCTCCTCTTTGAGCTAGCCACAAAGGTTTTCCACTACCAAAATCCGTCTCACTGAATCCCATATTAGCCCAACTTGTGAACACTAAGGAGATTGGCTTTTTTTCTGCTATCTCTTCAAGCATTAGTTCTGCACATTCATCACTCCACAAAAAATTAGTATCATTCTGTACTTTTAGAAACAAATCCTTAGTGAGTTTTCCAAGTCCTTCTTTTAGAACTTTAACCAAATCTATAATATTAGTGTTCTTGTTAACATCCTCAAGAAGAACCAATGCAGGCCACAACAAATTTCCAATAGCACCTTTTGAGAAAGGCTCGCCCATCCTTCTTCTCATGTCCACAACATGCAATGCAACCATTGGTCTTGTTTTGTCACCACATTCCTCTTTGATTGACACAATCATATGTTTACTTATGAATGAAGATACTACTTGGTATTTTGTAGGTTTTGTTTCATCACTTGTTGACATGGATTTCAACTCATTGATGGCTTTGTAATCAAATAAGAATCTTCTCATGGTGCAGTTTTCTTCTATATTTGAGTCTTTGTTTATATTTAACATGCCAGCACGTACACCTATAGTGTTTCTTGGAGGGAAGGAAGAAGAAGCAGAAAAGAAATCTGGCCATGAGATTTCTTCCTTTGACCCTTTGCAAATGGCAAACCAGGTTTTCAAGAAGGCACTGCAAGAATATGCATCCAAGAGAATGTGGAGGTTGCACAAGCCAATAGCTATTCCTCCACATTGGAAACTGTTTACTTGAACAAGTAACTGGGGCAACACTTCTTGGTGAGGATGGCACTTGTTAGGCTCACAAGGAAGTAACTGGTTTAGCAGTTCTAATTTGGGTGGTTTCAAGAACACTTCCATTGTGGTATTCACTGAAGCTTCCATGTAGATTGCACCTTCATCATTGCAATCAATGGAAAAGTGATCACATCTTCTACCTCCAAGAGGGTAGAAAATGGTTAGTGCTTCAGATAGTGATTTCTTCAACTGAGTTGAGACATCTGAGAATCCTTCAAGGTTGGTGGTTTTACTGTAAAAATGGATTAATGGAAAATAGGTGTTGAGTTGAAACACATCAAACAAGCATAATTTTAGGGTTTTGCATTCTGCAGAAGTGGGCAGTGATGGTTTAATGGTTTCCCTTGATGTGATGCTAATTTCCATTCTCAACTACTATAACTTAGATATGAATAAGAGATCACATAGGAAATTTGTTAATTGGTATTTGTTTATATATACTATTTGAGGAGTGCTAGAAATATTGTAGAAAATGAAACATTTCAATGTTGTTGTTCTAGGACATTTATCTAAGTATTGAAAAAAAGACTGTTATTTTTTTTTTTTTTGTCTTGGTTTAATCAATAGTTACGTTTTATTTTATTCAACATTAAGACATCGAATAACGTTCTAATAATCAATATGCATTGCTGTTTTATAGTATTTTTTTTTAATCAGCTTGCTGTATTATAGTATTTTGTTACAAAATTCATTAAGTGATTACGTTTATTTATAAGAACAGGAAACTCAAACCTGCCATGCCCTACATTCTGTTACTAATAGTGTAATTGTAATAGAGTTATATGAAAATAAAACTTGTTTAAACACCCAATTGATTTTTCTATTTGATGTTGAAATAATTTTTTACTTTTCACTGATAACGTGCAAGAATATATGGTTTATAAAAAAGAATAATTATTTAAAGAACTAGCTTATTTTAAAACTTAAAGTTTAGATATTTTTAAGTATTCATTAAAAAGTAGAGAAACAATTGAGTGTGAATTCCATGCATATATAGACGATCTATTAACCCTCGAACGAAGGTCAAAAATTGTATTAGAACTCATACTATAGCGTTGTAACTACTAAAGACGTTTAGAAAAATATATTGTTTTTAATTGTCATTTAATACCATTCTTAAAGTTATGATAATAGGAAACTCCAATTTGTGAAACCCCACATTAATGTATGTTACCAATAGTAATTATAACGAGATAGTTATTCTATGAAAAAAAAAAGGAGATAGTTACATGAAAAAAAAAAATTGTTTAAACATTTAACTCATCTTTTATTTGATGTTGAGATGCGTGAGAGTCTTCATGGTCAATGTGAAAAAATAAGTTGTTTTTAGTTTTTAAGTCTAGATATTATATAATGTTCATACAAGTTTAAATATTGTGTTAAAGTTAGTACTAAGGTTATGATTAATGCTGTATTAATTTTAGTAGAGTGAAACCATTTTGAATATTGAAGATATGAATGATGATAAGAAACTAAACCCTAATATGTGTAGCCCGACATCAATGTAGAATATAGCAAAACTAGTAGTGATAGTTACTTGAAAAAATATAGATTTAAATACCTAACCTGTTTTTTTTTTTTTTTTATTTGACATTGAGATATTTTAGAATTTTCTTTAGTAAAATAGAAGAACATAGCTAATGTTTGTAGTTTTCATGTCTAAATACATACAAAGCCCGTACTAAGGCAAAATATTATATTAAATCTCATACTAAAGTTAGATGTTGTAAAATGATGGGTGTTTTTAATTGTCATTCAATTATACTTGTAGTTTAATAAGAAATTCCAATTAAGCAAATACATTAGTGTATATTATACTATGAATAGTGCTTGCTATAGATTACAATCAAATGAAGAAAAAAAGTTGTTTAAACATCTAACCTGTTTTTAGATTTTAATGTTGATATATTTTAGAATTCTCATTAATAAAACTGGTGGAAAAATATTTTGGTGTCCATTTTTAGATATTAAATTGAATTTTGTTCTATGGTTATGATAAATATCAAAGAAGATATAAGATAAGCAATGATAATAAGAAGCTCCAATTTCAATTTCTCGCATGAATGTAGATTAAATTAAAAAATTTAATTATTAGGGATGGTTACATGAAAAACCAATTGTTTCAAATAACCTAATTGTGATAGGAAGAACAAACCCTAATACTAGTTAATGGGGTTTCAAGATTAATCATGGTAAAAAATATTCATCTAGCCTAGTTTTGGAGTTATTACACTACAAGAAAAAATGTTTTTCGAAATCAATTTATTAGTCACAAATGATAAAATTGGTCACTAATTTAATTAGAGACTAATTTAGAATCCAATAATAGTTGGTAGCTAAAACCTTGGTAGCTAATTTTAGATACTGATTTAAAAATCAATTTGGTGACCATTCATTGAAATCAATTTAGTGACCAATTTTATTGAAACCAATTTAGTGACTAATTTTATTGAAACTAATTTAGTGACAAATTTTATTGAAACCAATTTAGTGATCAATTTCATTGAAACCAATATAGTGACCATTTTTTTGAAACCAATTTAGTGACCAATTTTATTGAAACCAATTTAGTGACCAATGTCATTGAAACCAATTTAGTGACTAATCTCATTGAAATCAATTTAGTGACCAAATATATAAATACCAAAATATAGTTACTATATTGGTCTCTAAATAATGATAATATTATATTTTTTAATAATTGAAATTGTGATATTATATTTTTTTCTTGTTAAAATAATTTAGAATAGAAAAGTAAAATTATTTTTTAATTTGATAAGATAAATAAAAAATATTTGGGTTATAACCATGTAAAAAAAATGGATCATTATATCAAATGATGCATTATTGCATCTCATAATAGAACAATGTTAACAAGTATCATACAAAGAAAAGGTTTTTAAGTCAAAATAGAAAATGATCCACTATTACATCCCATAATAGCACAATATTAACAAGAAAATTCAACTTTGAAACAACAACAATTTATTTTGTTTTGATATTGTAACTTTTTCCTTTTTAACAAGAAAACAACAACTTTGTAACATGCATATTAGTCTCCACTATAATCTACTAGTACACAAAATTGTTATAGAATTCTTATAAAAATGGAAGGTTATACTGATGCAATTTACAGTAAAAGCAACCATAACAACAATATAATTTAATAATAATATAAAAAGCAATGAAAAAAATTGTATAATCATTATAACAAGATATAACTTAATGAAAACTAAACTTTCTCAATGTCAATTATAATCCATTTCAGAAAAATTCCAACCCAATTCATGTTTAGAACATATCGTACTATTATATTAAACCTCAACATTTTCCATGCAAGCATAAAAAATCAAACTTCTCAATGGCAATAACAAACTAGTATCTTTGAACTACGACATAGATATGACTAGTATCTTCACTATACTTAACAGGAGTTAAGGAGCTGCCTGAAAATATTAAGATGCTGGAAAAGCAAGGCTTTCACCAGAAGTGGCCATTATAGTCAAACTAAACAACTCAAAATTTATTACTTTTGCTCAAAATTGTTGAGCACAAATCCTTAAAAAACTTACTTAATTCAACTATAGGATTCCACACTTGATAGGGAAGTGCACGAAAAACAATAGATAACAATATCTCCATTAACACATGACAATCGTGACTTTTCATTCCAAACAACTTCCTTCAATATAGGTTTACACACCTACGCAAATTTGAGGCATACCCATCTGACATTTTCAACTCACTGATCCATTTGTAAACAATATTTTTTTGTTCATTGGACAAAACAAACTTTGCTTTAGGCTTTAAGACTTTTCCACTAGGATGCACCTGTAGTTCTAGTTCTCTACGCTTACAATACTCCTTTAAGTCCATTCTTGCCTTAGCATTGTCTTTGGTCTTATCTTTTATATCCATCACAATGTTAAAGACATTATCAAACACATTTTTCTCTACATGCATTACATCAAGATTATGTCTTATCAAATTGGTTTTCCAATAAGGCAACTCCCAAAAGATGCTTTGTTTTGTCCAATTATGAGACTCACCATGTCCATCACATATACAAGGACTAACTTCAGTTATTTTTAGGAAAAAATGAATTTGTTCCCATAATTCATTCCCAGTCAAAAAATGTGGAGGTTGAGACTTTTCAATTCGATCTTTATAAAATGAATCCTTATTTCTTCTAAATGAATGGTTCATAAGCAAAAATTGACGATGGGAATCAAACCAAGAAACTTTCCCACCACTTTTCAATCTGAAAGCCTTTGATTGGTTCATACAATATGGACATGCTATTCTCCCTGATGTACTCCAACCCGACAACATTCCATATGCAGAAAAATCATTAATAGTCCACATTAATGCAGCTTTCATCATAAAATTTTGTTTTCTTGAAATATCATATGTCAACACTCCATTCCATAATTGTTTTAGCTCATCAATCAATGATTGTAAATAAACATCTATTTTACCTTTTGGACTATGTGGCCCAGAAATAATCAATGTCAAAAACATAAAAGGAGTAGTCATGCATAATTCTGGAGGAAGATTGTAAGGAGTGACAATTACCGGCCAACAAGAATAAGGTGGATTCAAATTATTAAAAGGTGAAAAACCATCAGAACATAAGGCTAACCTTACATTTCTTGGTTTAGCTGCAAATTCAGGATGTATTTTATCAAAATGTTTCCAAGCTTCACCATCAAATGGATGACACAACACCCCAAGTTCTCGTCTATTTTCATGATGCCACATCATATGTGGAGTAGAACTCATGGAGACATATAATCTCTTAAGTCTAGGCATGAGAGGTAAATAATGCATTCTCTTAATAGGAACCTCCTTGTATTTACCTCTACCAACATCTTGTATCTGAAAACGTGGTTTATGAAAAAATTTGCATTCATTTAACTGCAGTTCTTCATCAGTGTAAAATAACATACAACCATCAACACAACAATCAATATTTTTTTTGTAGTTAAACCAAGTTTTGAGACTAATTTTTTGGCCCTATAGAAATCTTTAGGAATAAGATTACCAGTAGGATGGGTCTCTTTCATAAGGGCTAATGTTTGATCACAAGATCTTTGAGACATGTTTCCCTTTGATTTAATTGTCAAAAATCTAATAGCAAAAGATAATTCAGTGTGATTATTACATCCAGGCCATAATAGTTTTTGGGCAGCATCTAATAGTTCATAAAATTTTTGAGCTTCTATATTTGGAATCTCATCCATACTTGGAGAGTCATCCATTTCTTGATCATGATCCATTTCATACTCTACACCAGCAACATCATAAACCATGCTCTAAAATCTCAAGATTAGTATCTATGCATATGTTTGGGTCACTTTCTCTATGAAATGTCCAATAGCAATATCCAGAAATGAATCCTTTCTTATAAAGATGAACTTTAACTTCTTCAAAATGGAAGAACTTTAGATTTTTGCACTTAGAACAAGGACATCTTATTTTTCCATTTGAAAAATTCCTTTCTTGACATGCATAGGACACAAACTCATCTACTCCTTTTGAAAATGCTTCATTATATCCCCTTCTATTAGATATTAATCTATTATACATCCAACTTCAATTTTGGCGAATATCCATAATCTGTCATATAAACACAATGTATCATTGAACTATAAAAAAAAAAAGCAGAGAATTATCTTTTGAGCATGTTGTTCAAAGCTAGAAGAATACAATCATAATTACAACACAGGTGAAGGAGAAAAAAAGAGAACAACATGAGAAAAGCAAAAGCAAAAGGTAGATATGTAGAAAATGGAGATTAACATGCCCTTCCCATTGTGAGAATTGAACATGACAAGGTGCACAAAGTACTCCTAGAACAGATCAATGTTACTACTAGACACGTTGATAATAAAAATACTAAAGCATTTACACAAAAATCAATAGTAAATAGTGATTAAGAACTAGTTTCAAGGAAAAAAAAATGAGATATAATAAAAACAGAAATGCAGGTAAACTTACAACTTCTAATTTTGAGTTCAAGTCATGAACTTTTTTCTCTAACCCAAGTACTTGAGTTTCCCAGCTCCCTTTCTCCTTGTTTTGTATTTCTAGTTCCTTTTAAGATTGTCCACCTGCATAAAGAATTATAGAGTCTGCACTATAGAATAATGATCATACATTTACAAGCAATAATAAAAGAAAATAACAGTGTCTATGAGAAAAGGATCAGATAAAATAATTATAAACAAAAATTTATTTCTTTTCTCTTTCTTTATTCCATTGCAGCCAAAGATTCAAGCAATTTGGTAACAGTACAATGCTAAAGGATAGGATTTGGTAATCTTGTTTGGATAGGTGTGTAAGGTAGGAAGGTCTTGGCACACATCATTATTGCATTGCGCCTTACCAAACTAAATTAAAACCCCAAAATATATATAAATGGTTTTTATTATTTTACATATAAACAATATAAAACTAAAAATATGCAGAACAAAATTCACAGGGCATGTGTGGGTGAGAGCCTCTTTAGTCAAGATAGCACATGCCATGCGGTGAATTGTAGAGTCGTCGATAACAATTCTTCTTACTACACTGCTCCCTGCATCCCTCCCCATGTTCTGACAATTTCCAACGTAGTAACGTCACCATTTAAACTTTCAACAAGTCAAGCCTACCAAAATCTCCCTAAAGATGCCATCCAAATTTTATATCCTCCATTGTGACAAATATTTATATATAAAACTGATATAACTATACTACCTAATAAAATTCCTTTACATCCAGAAGAAGGGATATAAAACTGATATAACTATACAGAACTCTTTCCATTACAAAAATAAAAACACTGAAAAGACTTCCTAATTATATATTAAAGTATATTAACAATAAGTGTCATAACATTATAACACAAAAAAAACAAATTATAATATTTAATTTTCATGTAAGCATACAATACAAAAATTCTTGAAAGTAACACATCAACAATTAAATATTGTAATAGGTCACAACAACAAGCAAAGGAATATGAAGTTTAGAGACCTAAGGATATTCGCAACGGTTGCTTAACGCTCCAATAGGTTTCAGACCTAATACTTTTTACTTTATATTCTCGTTCAAGAAATGTGCCTATTGTCTTAACAAATATAAGAAAAGTAAAGTATAAAAGTATAAGTAATTAATATATATTTTTATATGCAAGTTACTAGCAATAGAAAAATAGAAAGTATTAAATTTATAAATCAGAACAGTGTGTAGCAATAGTTCAGAACACAACAGCAACACCTAACACGTAGTAAATGAAGAGTGTATACAAAAGACATTGACATTGGACACACATAAAAGAAAAAGGTTTAAAGCCTCTCTAAAGATAAAACTCTCTCAAAGCCTAATTTGTTATTTGAAAGACTTAAATAAGAAAAAATTAAGTTATTTATAATTAATAGTTAAATTAGTTTATTTCACAAAAAGATCATAACACTGCATGTTAGAAAATGAAAGAAACTTCTTTTACACCAAGTTGCTTCTCTAGTGCTACTCATTATAGGCCTTTTCCCTGTTCTACAGTTCAGCTTTTAGCTCATTGAGTTTCAGTTTTGGGCTAAATGGACCTCAGAAATGACCTACTTTTCCAAGACACTGGTTTTAATATGTTTCTGATTCAGCCTAAACTTTTTTAAAATTAATTTTGCATTCTGCAAATACAAAGTATTATTTTAATTAAAGGATAAAGTTAACATTTATGCATATGTATAGAGATTAAAAAAAATTCAGGAGTCTTATCAGAACTAATGGCTATGTCGCTAGCTATACAACTGCAAACAAGAAGGAAAGTTCATATCATTAGCATTCAGTACAGATAGGTAATGAAGCTCAGAAACAACAACAAACAAGTAGGCACTAAAGAAACATAATTGCTCACCAAAAGAAACCTTTTAGTTCATTGGTCCAAACTAGTTCAAGCAATAAAGTTTCTTCTATATAAGTCACATACATAAACACAAGGAGCATCTTGCCTCATGCACAGTTAAACTCCAACTAGGAAAAAATTATGCATATAATTTTTCAGTCAAGCAATATATCCCTCTTATAGAGAGGAGAGAATAATGTGCCGTAATAGCTTATTATAAGAATGGAAAGAAAATAGATCTTCACACGATCCTATCAGAAAAGTAAAGGCAACTTCTCTAATTTACATAATATTTACAGCTTAATTTAATCAATCAGAACATTTACTTATAGCAATAAAACCAACTCAATATTATTTATTGACATGTTATAACAAATATTGGCTGATTTAGTCAATCCAACAACAGTCTATTATACCTGGATGGAAGAACTACTTGTGGAACACAAGGTGTATAAGTTATTTCCCTCTCAGCTGCAAGATGCTAAGCCTTTTGAAACTCTTTCAACACCACTTGAAAATCTTTTACAAGATTAGCATATGCTATCTTCTTATTTATACAAAAAGTATACTTAATTATTTATCCATTATTTTCATTTTTGACAGATACGAGACCTACGATTGACTATATGACAGTATAATTATTGATAAACACTCCTAATCTGAATCCCACTCAACATTTCTGTGTCAAGTAATTCAGATGTTAAGATCAATTGAGGCATATTCTTTTCTAGAACCAGTGCTTCCTCCACATAAACGACATCTCTTCAATGGGAATCCCCTTGGTTTCAGGTAGGAACAGATAAACAGGATTGCATGAATGAAACACCAAGTAATGCATCTCTATCCAATGACCAGTAAATGATCGGTGGTTATAATATTGGGGCCAATTCTTCTTTTTACTGCTTCCACCAAATGAAAAAATGTGTCAGAAATTTCAACCCTGCAAAACACACAAATTAAACTCATAAAACAAAACACATGCTTCAATTGGAATATATAAGCATGTATTTGAGAGAAAAAAATTCATAAACTATAAACTAACACCAATTTCATTGACAATGCCGAATACTAAGGGACATTCCGAACACCTAACTTTTCAACTAATTCCTACGCGAGAATCCTTGACGATGCGTTTCGTGGTTAACAAGTGGTGACCGACGAGGTCCTTTTCCCTAAATCTCTTGGGAAGCGAAGTTGAGAAAATAATTTGCAAAATTACAATCTTAATTTGCAGTTTCAACAAATAGTTCTTAATTTCTATCATACTTCTAATTCACACAAAGAAAACGTATATCAATTTAAGATGCAAAATAGGTTAGAAATTCGAACAAAAACGTACTTCGTTTTAAGATCAATGCCACGTTCTTGTAAATTTCGCGAAGCTGAATGAAAATGTAGCCTCATTGAGCAAATCACTCTCTCCGAACCAAAATGGTGCCAAGAGCTTACTTCTGAAGTGTGATTTCACTTCTCTTTCAGAATTCCTCCTTTTAAATAATGCAAAGAAAACCTTACTATTTTAAATCTAAACTGGAATTGATATATTATTATTATTAATTAATTAATTAATAATGAACAATATTTCAAATTTATTGATATTAATTTAAAATATTTTATAAATTAACATTTAATTTTTTAAATTTAGTTACTAAAAAAGTAAATTTATGATTATTAGCTTTTCAAATATGATATATACTTATATTATAATTTTTTATTAATTAAAAAATTATACATCAATAACTTTTAATTTATAAAATGGTTAATGAAATTTTAATTTAAATATAACTTTTTTTTTAATAATTATTTTTGATCACTAAATTAGTCAATATAGTTACTAATTATTTTTGGTCTCTAAATTAGTTGTTAATTAATGACTTTTTTTATAATAGTTATTTTTGGTCACTAAATTAGTTAATATAGTGACTAATTATTTTTTGTTTCTAAATTAGTTACCATTTAATGATTTTCTTGTAGTGTTAGGGGACTTCAAAATGATTCTTATCTCTTAATTTAAACTTATTTATGTTTTTTTTAAATTTATCTATTTTGATCCTTATAAACTTTTATTTCATGATGTTTTAAACTTTAGTCCTTATAAAATTATAAATGTTTGACATATCTTCCTTTTAAATGGAGATATCCTTTTAGTTTTCAATTGTTACGTCATTGTTTAATACGAACATTGACTGAAAATGGAAGATACTTTGTGACCAAATTTAACACACAAAAAAATATTATGGGGTGGTATAATAAATAAATTAAATGACTAGAGCATGCGGATAAATTCACACAAGTTTATTCCAATTTAACCATGGTTTTGAATTTGAGTTCTATGTTTATGTTTGCATATATTTAGAGAAGAGTTTTGTTGATCATAGTGGTATACTTGATTGAGGTATATTACATGGGTTAAAACTCCTTACTCTCTTTCACAATGCTTCTTCTTGTGATTTGTTTTTATCAGTAAAAATAAATATTATAGATCAAAATGGAAGTACTTGAAATGCTTCAATCCTTTTATAAGATATATACACTCAGTAAGTTTTACAATTTGGTCTCTAAGCTCAAACTCCACCTTATCCCTCACAAATAGAACTGACTTAAAAGAACCTATATAGTTACAACCTTACCCATCATCATGCACTTTCAACTTCCAAACTTGAACATTGTAAGTCACTAGTATAAGTCTACCAATCAGATTTACAATACCCAGAGCAACGATATTTTATGGTAAATTAAACAAAAAAAGTAAGACATTTATATTTTAGAATTTTTGTCAAATAGGTAGTGGATGCTACACATTAGGAAGGTTGTATGATAAAAGGGGAGAGAAGGAAGGGTTAGGCGAGTTCAATATAGGGTGGTAAGTGTTTAAGGAATGCTAAGAATACTACGTGATAGGTTATATCTGGAGCTAAGAGCCTAAATGAGACTTTAGTCTCTTCATTTGTATAGAAGTTGTTTTTTTTGACAAGTCATGGACCTCTTCCTATATATTTGCTTTAGGACAAAGTTACAGGCTGAATATGTACGTGAGGTTGTCTCATGCTTTTTTTGTTAAAACACAATGTGCTCTTTCTTTTAAAGTTTTGTATGTGGGTTGGAATATTCTTTATTCCTTATTTATTTTTATTCCTTTTATTGATAAAAAATAATAAATGTTATAAATTGCATTTAAATAAGAAGAATAAAATAATTGAGATTTAACTTCATTAGTAATGTTTTCACCTAATAATGGTTGTGTTATTATCAACTTAATTTAGCTAGAGAAGTTAAGTCTCATAATTTAACTATCCAATATTTTAAATTAGAGTAATCAAATTACTTAGAAATGGTATAATTATAATACCTTTTTTATTCTAACACTAGGCATAAAAATTATTGATTTCTCTTTTCAAATCAAAATTTAATTAAGTTCTTATAATTGATTAGATCACAAACAAACATTAACAACGTAAGAAAAACAATAAAACATCATTATTGGTATTACAAGGAAAATGGATCCAATTATATTAAAATCTAGTAAATAAAAGATTTAGCTATCATAGTCATTGGAGAAAATGATTTTGAAGAAGGAAAAAAAAAATCCTTAATCATGTCTCAAGATATGATCTCAAATAATCTCAGAAGTCACCATTTAGTGTTTTTCTTCCTGCACCCCCACGAAATGCACCTTCACAATTTTAAAAGAGCATTTTATCTTTCGTAAAAGTGACTTTCAAAAATATTGAGAATAAGATTTCTGGAATATGATTTCTAGTATAAAATTTCTAAAACATGTTTTATACGTTCGAGAATAAATTTTTCAAAACAAACTTTCTGAAAGATATATAATAATTTCAAAAGTAAATTTTTCAGAACAAGTTTTCTAAAACTATGTTTTACAACAAATTTTTTATAATAGAATTTTCAGAACAAACTTTTGGAAATGTAAATGATAGCCTCCATAACGAGCTTTTGAAACAACTCTCTCTTTTCTTTTTCTTCCTCTCCGCAAGTGTAGTGTGTGATGGAGAGCGGAGGTGTAGGAAGCAGTGGAAGCAGAAACCCCGGCGGCGCTATTCACATGGAAGGGTACTTTGGTCTTTTTGTCTTAATTTTGAGATGCAGTTAGTAATGTTTGGGGAGCAGAAAGCAAAAGACCACCTTTTATAGGAACTAAGCCTTTTTTGTAATTTGCAAAAAATGGTTTAAGCTGTTGAAAAATGAAATGCTTACGCACCTACAACAATTTTTTTTTTCTTGCAAATTTGCATTGAAGTTGTTAAAAAAATAGCCAGGAAAATAAGATAAAGGTGAATTAGTCAAAAAATAAGAGATAAGAAAACGAATGCTATTTTTTAATTTTTTAAAAGATTAACTCTTCGATAATGAGAATTTAAGTGTAATGTTAGAGTTTTGAACATAAAGAATACCAAGAAAATAAAATCGAAGGTATATATGCCTAAGCATGATTAGGTAATAGGATAAATGGAATGTTTTCGACAAATTCAATTAACAAAAAAAAAAATTTTCGGAAAGACACTGAAAAAGTCGAGGAAAAAATTTCTCTGCCAAAGTATAAAACTTATATATTAAATTGTTCAAAAACTTTATTTAATAAGTATAACAGCAATTAATTTCAGAAGTATATAAACAAATACACAGTTCAATAAAGGTGCAAAATTCTTCCATGTAGCTTAAAGCCTCCTTCTTTATCTTTCACCATATTTCTATCATTGCATTCATCATATTACCTTTTTAGAAGTAATTAATCTCAATTAATTAATATCTACAAACAAGCATAAGTATTGAATGAGTTAAAATTTTAAATATTTTTTAAAAAATTATCTATATTTAATTACGTAAAAGAAAAATATCTTATTATGAATGTGATTATGGATTTTCTTTCATAATCAAATATGAATCTATAGAAATTTGACAACTAGGTCCAATACAAATAATAAGCAACTAATATATTTTTCAATTCAAGAACATACACAATATATTTACTCATCTTTTTCTCAATCATATAATTTCAAAAAAGTGTTTATACGTCACTAATTTTTGACTTTGTTCAACTAATCAAAGAATGAAACAATAAAGATTTAGGCATGTAAAAGTAACCATTTTCAACATATCTTTTATGTGACCATAAAATTCATGCTTTCGATCTTCAACAACACACAGGAATGTTATCATGATCATTCAAGTTCACATAACATGTATTTATCTCAAATTTCAACGACTTGACATCACTATTTAAAATAGTATTATACATACCAAAAGCAACATACAATTGACAAGTATTTTTTATTTTTTTATTTATCTTCTCCTGCTACACATTGATTAAATCTCAGAGTTTAAAGATATATAATGTAAGTCAATATCTTATTCTCTATGTGGTTATATTATTTCTTTAAAAGCTCATCATCTACTTACTTCAAAAAGAAAATGTTGACAAATAAGCAAAAGTTAGAATTAATAAAAATTAGAATGTTCATAACTTTTTTTTAACTTTTGCTCTCTCTTTTCTTTCTCTTCACTTTCTTTTTCTGTTTTCTGTTTTACTTTTGTTTTCTTTTCCTTTTTCATGCTTTTCTCTATTTTAGTTTCCTAATAATTCTTTTGTTCATATTTCTTAAATTCTTACTTTGTTTTTTTATATTGTCTTTCAGTTCTCGAATAAAAATGAGAATATCTGGAATTTCTTCTCCAAATATACTCATTTCTAATTGCATTTATAAAACTCATTCATCACTTCTTTTAAAACTATAAAAAAATTCTCCTTTTGAAAAATGTTCTCTAAAAGAAAATTGAGAAAATAAAAATAACAAAAATAAATAGTTAATGCAAGTAATAAATATGAACCTCACCACTTATTTAATATTTAAATTCAATTTACTTGTGTATTATTTTAAAAAGATTTTTTATACACACTCTTGTCTCTTTATTTTCAAATTATTTTTTAATTTAAAAAAAAAACTTTCAATCAAACCATCAAAAATTTATGTTCAAAATAAAAGATATAAAAAAAATCTAAATTTAATTTGGAAGAAATATCGTCCTCATCATTGATTTAATATTTATACTCTCAATTCTCTTGTGTATAACTTTTGTTTCTTTATTTTCAAATCATTCCTTAGTTTTTAAGAGAAATTTTTAATCAATCTATCAAGAATTTACATTCAAAGTAAAAGATATAATAAATTTATGTTTAACTCAAAATATCAAAACAATTCAAAACATCAAAGACAAAATCAAGTAAATTAAAAGAAAAAGTAAAAAGTAAAAAAGAATCAAGAAATAAGATAAATCAAATGAATAAAAATGTGTGATCTCACATCCACCAGAGATGAGACCTTTCAATAATTTATAGATGGGTGCAAACTTGACTTTAGAAGTCGGTTTTGTAAAATTGAGTTAGACTTAAAGCCCACTTCTGATATGATATTAGAGCCTATCGTAGCAAAGTTGTTAGGCCTATTGGACCACCCACTATAGGGCTGCTATCGGACCACCCTTACATATAAGTTTCACACTCGAGTTGAGGAGTCTCAGTGTGAGAGGAGTGTGCTGGAAATCCCATATCCACTAGATTTGAGGCCTTTCAATAGTTTATAAGTGGGTGAAAACTCACCTTACAATCCTGTTTTGTAGGATTGAGTTAGGCTTAAGGTCTATTTTTGATAATATGCAAACAAATAATTTGACAAAGAGAAAAATACTTTAAAATACTAGAAAAAGTAACTATAAACAATGTTTTAGAAATTTTAAAAGATACATGTAAGGTAATGTAAGACATGAAATGATTTAAAGCTAGTTAGGCATTCACTCACTTTTATACAATTTGCTTAATTTTACTTTTATTTCTCAAGACTTTAACTCAAATTTTAAAGAAATTTTCAAAATATAAATACAATATTCAACTCCTAATTGCATAATCTCAAACTCAATTTCAAACAAATCAGATTTCTAATCAAATTAATTATCAAGATTATGTCTCATAGACAAAATGAAGGAAACAAATATTAAAGAAAAATTAATAAACATTTCTTTCAAATCAAATCTAGGTTATGAAAGAAAAGACTCACATAAATAGATTTAATTTTTAATTCAAATAAATTCAAAGATAAAATTTATTTATCATTTTTCACTAAGTCATATGTTTTCTTGCTAATGACACATACAAGTCTCGCTCGTCCACATGCAACTTTCACTAAGCCACATAACCAAAATTTAACCATAGTTAATCAAGTTTGTTTATTGACATTGTGTTAAGTGAAATGTAGTTTTCACTCAAAGGTCAACTCTCACTTAGCAAGCTTCACGCACCAAATTTTCAAATTTAGCATCAACTACATTAAAACTCCATTAGATTTCAAGATAAGCACTAGAACTCTCAGGTTATAAATGGTATCACCACAACCACTCTGTTAGATTAACGACACAATTGTTAAGTTGAAAGGTTTTCTTAATAATTGAAACTAAAATTATTCTCTTAAGCCATAGATGAATCATATTCTTGATACCAAATGATAATACAAAATCACAAATTAAGATGAACGAATCACTTGTGACAAATTCAATAAAAAATAAAGAAATAAAAAAATTGTAAAATGATATATGAATATGATGAAGATGCTACAATCAGCATTGTTTAATAAATTGAAGAAGATTTGTCACCCTGAATTGTCAATTCCAATATAAGAACCAAAATTTCTTCATAAGAACTTAAAGATAATTACTCTCACAAATCATAAAAGTTCTATATCAAATGAGTCAAAAATTCTTATAAAATTTAGCAAATGTCTAGTTATAATGAATTTAAGACTACTAGGCTCATCCAACAAGTTATTCAATAAGCCTAATACCTATTGCAACCAGGATCACGACGGGGACGGTAATTCGAAGAAAAATAATTTTGTAGGAACAACTGGGTCCAAAAGGGATAGGGGGTTGATTGGAGCCTGAACTCAATTTGCTATTAACAAAAACCACCGAACAAGATCATCCAAGGGAAGAACATATAAGCATAGATGAAGCAATTTTATACTGGTTCACCCTAATCTCTTGGGCTACGCCCAGTTCTCCCTTAAACGAACTGCTCAAGAGGTTCCACTATTCAGTAAATAGTTACAACGAGTACACAAAACTCTTCAGGTTACAACGAGTACAGAAAGTCAATTTGGTTGATCAAATCATCTAATAAAGTTTTGATGATAACAATACTCCAAGTATGTGTTTGTATTTGATGATCTTACATGTCTGTTATAGTAATATCCACAAATCTCTAAGCATGAAGAATATGTATAGATGTTATGCAGATCCAGATAAGTATTTATTTACTATTATTTAATTATATTATTTTTGTTTAAAATTAAAAGAATACGAAAATATTTTAAATTTTTTAAATATGAAAAAAATTAAAATATCTTTCCCATAAATATTTAAATCATATTTTATATAATGTTGTGCTTTAACGTTCAAATTTTGTTCATAATAGAAATTATTTAAATTCCTATGAAATATTTAAATGTGATTAATTGATTTGTTTCTAAATATGAAAAATAAATTAAAGTGTCTTTCACATAAATATAAAAATCAGATTTTACAGCTTGTTGTGCTTTAATGTTCAAATTTTTTCATAACATGGAAATTATTCAAATTATTATGAAATATTTAAACGTGATTAATTGTTTCAAATAAGAGATATCTTGTGATGTTTAAATTGTTTCTATATGCAGATAAAGTCATTTTTAATACAAAATTAAGAATAGAAGCCATGCATATTTTGCTTGCTTATAATAACATTAAATTATTTCAAATGGATGTTAAAAGTGCATTCCTTAATGGATTCATTAAAGAAGTCTATGTGGAACAACCCCTGGGTTTGAGAGTGTTGACTTTCCACAACATGTTTACAAATTAAATAGGGCTTTGCATGGTCTCAAACAAGCTCCTAGCACATGGTATGAGCGTCTAAGTTCTTTTCTTTCAGAAAATGGTTTTCAAAGAGGAAAAGTGGATACTACTCTATTCCGTAAAAATTATTCAAATGAATTTATTATGGTGCAAATTTATATTTTGTGCTACTAATGAAATTCTTTGCAAAGATTTTTCAAGCTTAATGCAGAAAGAATTTGAAATGAGCATGATGGGAGAAATCAAGTTTTTTCTTGGACTTCAAATCAAGAAAGTAGATTATAAGACTTTTATACATCAATCAAAGTATGTCAGAGAACTACTTAAAAGATTCAAGTTAGATGAAGCCAAACATATGAGCACACCTATGCATCCTACAAAATCATTAGGTTTGGACACTACTAGAAAAATCACCAATAGTGACTAAAAAATCGGTTACTAAATGACCAAAATCGATCACTTGTTAAAACAGTGACCAATTTAGTGACCAAACACATCGATCGCTGATGTATAATGACCAATTCGGTGACCGAATCTGTGACCGATTCTGCGACTAAATTTGTGACCGATTCTGTGATAGAATCTGTGACCGATTCTGTGGTCGATTCTGTCACCGATTGAGTGACTGATTCTATGACCGATTTTGTGACCAAATCTGTGATCGATTATGTGACCGATATGAATAGTCACTAAATCGGTCACTAATATTTTTTTTTTTTCAATTTTTTTTTCGAAAACGATAAATCTTATATTAATAACAAAAGTTTGACATTGATAATTTTTCTTTAGTCAATCATGTAAAGAAGACATAATTAAGATTTAAGATTTAAGGCAAACATTATAATAGTAATAAAACGATCAAATTTGACATATTTTTCAAGTCAATCATCCAAAAAAGTCTATAATGATGTTACATAACAAAGATTCAATACACACAATACAATAAGGGTAAAAAGATCAAATCTAAAGACACATAAAGTTCAATTTATATTTCAGGAGGTTGAAAATCCATCTTTTCCATCAAGAGATGCAACATTTTGTTATTTTAGTAAATTTGTTTGTTATTTTGCTCAATTTGTCTCTCACTATTGACCATTCTCTCACGATGTTCATCCTTTTCAGTTTCAACTACAAGTAACTTGTGTTTTAATTGTTCAATCTCTTCCTTCATGACCTGCACAGATGAAGATGTAGAATCCTGATAGAGTTGTCTCCCAATTGCATTGATTGACTCAGATCCAAGTCCATACACCTTGCCTTTGTTAATTCCAACAACTTTACACCAAAGTTGTAATTCATCAGGTGGAGACACTCCTGTAGCAGATGTTGATTCGGATGCTTCTTCCCATACACGGGTAAACTCTGCCTATAAACATCAAAATAAATTTGGTAATACATTATAAAAACAAAATACACTAGTGTTAGCCAAATTGACATATCACATTTATATGACTTATATCCACATATGTTGATCTTTGATCCATCCATGTTTTATCCTTCTTCCGTTGGTGTGTATGACGGAACAACTCTGATGGGGTAAGAGGTTTTCCATTCAACTTTCTCTAAGATAAGGTAAACAAAAATATTATAACATGTAGAACTTCAACATGAACATAAGTAAACAAACCACCAACTACTATAACATTACATCAGATAACCAAAAAAATTAAAGTAGTACTTATGTACCGTAATAAAACATGGATGGTGTAGTAGGATTTCAAACGTATGAAGATCAAACAAAAAATTTACCAAATTTTCTTTATGCTAAGAAATGCTAGTAGAGCCAGCAGTATGGAGTGAAACTCCAAATCCTGGGCAATCTAAAGCTCTATTCACTTTTGCAACTAAACTTTTCACTTTGAATGGTTTTGATCCCCAATGTTGGCATAAATTATCCCATGCATCTTCTGCAAGCCAATTTAACCTCTTCATTGTACTGCGAGCTTTATTTAGTGAATTTTTGAATATGTTTGCACCTCGCATTTCAAAGATCCTTCTTGCCAACCTATCGTCAGGTGGAGAAATAATATATTTTCTCTATAATAAAATAAAACAAGTTAGAACTATACCAAAACCAATTACAATTAGTTATAAGGTTAAAAACTAATATATATATATATATATATATATATACACACACACACACACAAACATATACATACAATGAACTCTGTGAACCACATCTATTGATTTCTGACACCTTTTTCCACGATGTCCATGGTTCAGTATAATGACTTTTGAAGATATCACCAATGACATTTGCTGCAAAGTATGAAGGCAAGAATCTACACAAATATTTAGTTATAAACACATGTTATATATAAAATTTGAACAAAACTTAACATTGTTAAAATTTAACTGATATACCCATATCCATCAATTGTCAACACAGGTTTCTCACTAGTGCTTTGCACATCTGATACATTTTGATCATCCTCAGAAGTGAATGTTTCATGTGTTCGAGGGTTAGATCCTTGAATACTTTGTGGTGAAATACTAGGTGGACTACGATCTAATGCATCAAGTGGTGCATTACCATGTGCTTCAAGAAATGGAGTACTAGCATTTAGTGCCAGTGGTGGAGTAGAACCAACATGTGTAATAGGACCAACATATGGTCTAACCGAAGAGGCTTCGTCAAAATGACCTCTAGATGGAGGAGTAGAACTAACATGTTTGTTACTACTTGGTAACTGATTTAGTTGGTGCTTTAATAAATGACTTCTCAAAATTAGTTTTGTTCGCCTTTTGTCTGACATCTATACATAGGACAAGAAATTGTTAAAATAAATTTCATATATATATATATATATATATATATATATAACAAAAGGTCATGGATTAAAATATTTGTGACATAATAAAAGCACATGTTGATTAAGAAATAAAATATTTGCTTACATTTATTAAAGAGTCACCATAATAAAAAGTACAAAGATCATTTATCATCATCATCATCATCATCATCATCATCCTCATCATCATCATTATCATCATCATCATCATCTTGCTCATAAAATTCATGATCATAATTGATATTAATGTCATCATCGTTAGATATATATTCATCATCAAAATCACTTTCCTCTTCATACTTTGTGTTAGTGAGTTGTGTCATCTTCCATGTTGTCTTCATTATGTTCACTATGATTTTGTACATCATTTTCTTCTACTTCATATCCACCTTCATCATCTCTTAGTTAACCAAGTATGTCATCATTTGACACATATTTAGTATTAGAAAGACCATCTTGATATGAAACCTGCAGTGTATATTGATCATCAACCATACTTCTTGCTCTTGTTTTAATGACAACCCACCAATCTACCTTTTCCTTAATTTTATGGGGATGAGGCATATAATATACTTGAATTGCATTTGCTGTAAGTATAAAAGGATCATAATTCAAATATCTTTTACAACGATGAACCTCCACAATATCATATTCCTTGTGAACTTTTACACCACGACTCCTTTCAATATCAAACCATTGACAGTTGAATAAAGCTAATTGTTTTCTTGGTTCTCCTATGTATTCAAGTTGCATAATCTCCTTATTGATACCATAATAATAAGTTTCTTCATCTCCACTATGCTTACCCTTAACACAAACTCCATAATTGACTGTTTGTTTTCCAACACTCCATTCTTCTGTATGGAACTTGAAACCGTTGACAAAATAAATAGGCCAAGTAAGAACCTTTTTCCTTGGACCCCATGCTAAGTCATGTAAAAATTGACTTTGAACTATATTGTTCCTATCATGGACCTAAATGAATGACAAGAGGAAATCAAATATAGTCACAAGTGTAAAAATATATACTATTAATGCATGTAAATTTACTATTACTCGACACTTACATATGTTTAAAACCATCTAGGAAAGTCGGAAGCAATCCTAGTCTCGATTTCTCTTTGAGTGATTTTTGGATTTATTGCTTGTAGAAATTGTTCAAATATTGACATTTATACATAACATTATGTTAGTTATTATATATACATGCTTAAAATATGTATGTTAACATAAATGAAGGTACTTACTTGATCGATGGTTACACTTCTTCACAAATAAGCAATACATGCAAATGTGCAGCTTCTAATTCTTTCTTATTTAAATACCTACTCAAAGAAGTTCCACTATAGCGACCACGATGATTAAAAATTGTTGATGTTTGGTCCACTTCTTCATTTTCACCACTATCGTCATTATGACTTACTTTATTTCTCATTGTTTGCACATGAGACTCAAAATAATATGAACAAAAATGAGAAGTCTCTTGCACCAGATATGCCTCACATATTGACCCTTCAACGCGTGTCTTGTTCTTAACCATTTGTTTCAACTTATTTAAGTACCTAATATAACATCATCATATCATTAATAACTAATTTCATACAAGACCAATTTCCTTGTTAAATTTAATAAATTAAATATATTACCTCTCAAATGGATACATCAAACAATATTGAACATGACCTCCTATTCTTGCTTCATAAGGTAAATGAATAGGTAAGTGTTCCATTGAGTTGAAGAATGCAGACGGAAAGAATCGTTCCAATTTACATAATTTAATGACAATGTTATGTTCCATCAGTGATAAATCATTCACCCGCAAAATAGTTGAGCACAAATCTTTAAAGAATTTACTCAACTTAGCCATAGGTTTCCAAACCTGATTTGGCAATGCACTAAAAGCAATAGGCAACAATTGCTCCATAAATATATGACAATCGTGACTTTTCATTCCAATCATTCTTCCTTGTTCTATGTTCACACATCTACGCAAATTTGAGGCATATCCATCAGGCATTCTCAAGTCAGTAATCTATTTAAACACAATAATTTTTTGCTCCTTAGATAAAACAAAATTTGCTTTAGGCTTCAAAACTTTTCCATTAGTTAGATGTTGTAATTCTAACTCCTTTCTCCGACAATATTTTTTTAAATCCATTCTTGCCTTAATATCATCTTTGGTCTTATCTTTGATGTCCATCACTGTATTAAAGACATTGTCAAACACAGTTTTTTCAATATGCATCACATCAAGATTATACCTTAATAGGTTGGAATTCCAATATGGCAACTTCCAAAAAATGTTTTTCCTTATCCAATTATGAGCTACACCACAACCATGACATGAAAATTGTACTTCCCTGGTTACTTTGGGAAAATAAGCAACTTCTTCCCACACATCATCCCCAGACAATATCGATAGAGGTTGAGAACATTCAATTCGATTTTTTAAAAATGCATTCTTATTTCTTCTATATACATGATCCATAGGCAAAAATTAACAATAACAATCAACCATGAAAACTTACGGCCATTGTCCAACCGAAAACTTTGAATTATTCATGCAATATGGACATGCCAATCTCCCTGATGTACTCCAACCAGACAACATACCATATGTAGGAAAATCATTGATAGTCCACATTAATGCAACTTTCATCATAAAATTTTGTTTTTCTTTATATGTCATATGTTAACACACCTTCATTCCACAATAGTTTTAACTCATCTATCAATGATTGCAAATACACATCTATTTTTTCCTTTGGATTTTTTGGCCCAGGGATAATCAAAGTTAAAAACATGTATGGAGTAGTTATGCACAATTCAGGTGGTAAATTATAGGGAATTACAATCACTGGCCAACAAGAATTTAACTGCGGAGTTCTGATGGGATCCGATGCGTTAGTGCTGGTATGATCGCACCTGTTAAGTGTGGCCTCATAAGTGCATATATGATTTCGTTAACGGACCTAATTTCCGACACTTGGCAAGTCATGGGTCTTAAAACAAAATGGAGGGGTGAGTAGTTTGAAGACCGGGAGAATAGTTTTCTATATAGTCATTTGGAGTGTTGTAGGGGAAGTGATGGTACTTTTAGATTTGATTGTCTCGGCGAGCAGAAAAAGAAAAAAACACTGATAAGAGACACGCAAGAAAGAGGTGCAACACGTGATAAGAGACACACAAGAAAGAGGTGCAACACGAGGACTTCCCATGAGGTCACCCATCCTAGTACTACTCTCGCCCAAGCACGCTTAACTGCAGAGTTCTGATGGAATCCGGTGCATTAGTGCTGGTCTGTACGCACCTGTCAAGTGTGGCCTGATCAGTGCATATATGACTTCGGTAACGGGCCTAAATTTTCGACACTTGGCAAGTAGTGGGGCCCAGAACAGAACGGAAGAGTGAGTAGTTTGAAGACACGGAGAATAGTTTTCTATAAGGGTTCTGGATCATAGTCTTCACAATCAATTACTTATTCTATTGTATGAGAAAGGGTCATTTAGTTAGAAACTGTAGAATAAGGAAATTTGATGTGCCTAAAGGACTAGTTAGGTGGGTGCCCCAAAGCACATCTAACGCTACTGGACCCAATATTAATAGGGTACCAAATCCTTAAATTCAATGTGTTGCAGGATCAATTAGCATGCAATAAACTGATGTAGTATCTGGACACTGGATGCTCAAAACATATGACAGGAGAGGCTTCACAGTTGATTAACTTGAAATGAAAACTAGAAGGATTTGTTACTTATGGGGACAACAACCGAGAAAGGATTCTTAGTGTTGGTGATATAGAAAGCAAGGATAAAGTGATCGTCAAAGATGTATTGCTTGTAGAAGGTCTGAAACACAATCTACTGAGCATTAGTCAACTGTGTGATCATGGATACAAGATCACATTTGAACCAGACCAATGTCTCATGGCAGATTCAGAAACACCTACTCACCAGCTTGAGGGAAGTGTCAAAATCATGTTACGCTTATATTTTATAGGAAGTTTTATATTTTATCTTTGATGTAATATTTTTTTTTTTTGTATCATAGCGGTTTCTTTATATTAATGTTAGGACTATGTATTTAAGAACAATCCCACAATCATAAGGATTTGTCTCCTTAGGATTAGCCGTTAATATTTTCTAAAATAGTCAGCAGGCTTATGTATATATATAGGTCCAATAATCTCATAATTTAATGAGAAAATATATTATTCCTTCTAAATTTTGAGAAAACTAGAACGGGTTATAGTGAAAGCATTGCAGTCAAGAGAAATACAATATATGCATATAGATAATTTTAAATATATATATATAGAAATATAATTGTACCAACCCAGATACAAAGCGACGTTTCCTGGATTGAGCTTGAGTTGGGCCCTGAACTTCCTCAACGATGAATATATATAGAAATAGACAAATTCTTCCTGCACCCTAATACACGCTTCCTGCACCCTAATACAAATATTTTAATTCTATAAATACCCCAGCACACTCATCCGGTTCATAACGTAAAAAAAAGAAAACCGGATGGCATCCCATTCGAGTTTTATTTTAACATTTGTTTCCAAATCTTTGATTAATCCTTAAAACAAACAATAAGTAAGTAATTTTTGGTGTTTATTAGCAATTAGTAAGTGATATTGCTGATTAGAGTAGTTGATTTGGGGTTTAGGCGTTGTCGACGACGAACAGAACAATTTTCCGATTTGATATATGAGAACCGGATGGGTTCCATCCGGTTCTCATTTTGATTTGGAAATGAGAACCGGATGGCAGCCCCATCCGGTTGTCATTTCAAAATCAAAATGACAACCGGATGAGTATGCCATCCGGTTGTCATTTCCAAATAAAATGAATTTTTTTTAAATGACAACCGGATGGGGGTGCCATCCGGTTGTCATTTTATTTTGAAATGACAACCGGATGGGGGGTGCCATCCGGTTGTCATTTTATTTTGAAATGACAACCGGATTGGGTGTCATCCGGTTGTCATTTTATTTTGAAATGACAACCGGATGAGGGTGCCATCCGGTTGTCATTTTTTTTTGAAATGTGAACCGGATGGGGGTGCCATCCGGTTCTTATTTTTTTTCCTATATGAACCGGATAGGGTCAGTTGTGGAATTAAAAATTTATATTAGGGTGCAGGAAGAAGATATTAGGGTGCAGGAAGAATTTGTCATAGAAATATAATTGTACCAACCCAGATACAAAGCGACGTTTCCTGGATTGAGCTTGAGTTGGGCCCTGAACTTCCTCAACGATGCACTGTGCAGACCAAAATTAATTAGCAACAAGTATTCTTAAACTGGTAACATGGAAACTAAATTACAGAATAATGAAAATTTTAAAAGCTGAAAAAGTTATACAACACTATATAATTGTTGCACTAACCACTGAATAACCATTTTGAGTCAGATCATCTAAAGTCTGTCGAAGATTCTATGACAAAATAGAAGAAGAAAGACATCGTTAAATATATAAGAAATTAAGCAAATACTATCATATATATATATATATATATATATATATTTAAATTCCATGAGAAATATAGTAAAATGTGAATACCACAACAGGACAACCAGCCCTTGGAACACTATCTGATTGCAGACCACCACAG
>Ga0209700_101704_pt1 | contig 45612 bp, 25 predicted proteins | sample SiratroredBW_FD_187528 | JGI IMG/M metagenome (GOLD analysis project Ga0209700, IMG submission 187528) | Root nodule microbial communities of legume samples collected from California, USA - Siratro red BW (SPAdes) (version 2) | ecosystem: Host-associated > Plants > Roots > Nodule | place: USA... | reverse complement strand
AAAAAAAAGAAAAAAAAGAAGGAAGTATACGTAGAAGGACGGCATGGGATAGAAAAGAAGTAGTCAGTGAAGTAAAATAACATTAAATTAATTTGTCTCTCTTCCTTTTTCTTAATAACTTTCTGCTGAATTATATAATAATATTAGCAGTATTAATTTAATTGAATATTAAGATGGAATGGTTAAAATGAAGATTACAAGAATTTACAAAATCTTAAATGGTAGTATTATAATACGAATAATAAATTTTTCACTGTAGATTTAATTTGTATTTAAATTCTGTTGCTTTATATAATTGAATGTATACATGACTTTTGAATTTTGTAGAGAGAAGAAGAGATGAATGTTAAAAGAGTTTTATTTAGTTAAAATTTATTTATTTAAGAAGATGAATTATATAACAGGAAAAATATTTAAATTTTAATTAAAATCTAATTTATAAATAGAGTAAATAAGTATGGATAAAATTTAATTATATTAATTTTAATTGATAATATTGTAATCGATGATATATGTATTAAGACAAAATTTTAATTGATAATTAAAATTATATTTATTTAAGGAAGAAAATGAATAATTCATATAACATACCATCTAAAAAAATTATTATTTACACCATTTTATTCAATAATTTTACTGTATCAGGATTATAAGCGTACTTCGAATAACAGATAATATATAAAATTATGACTAAAATTTTAATTTTAACCACTTGATTATGATAATGTGATAAAAAGCAGAGCTTGTTTCCCAGACAGAATTTAGGTTAGAGAAAGTAGAAAAAGGAAATTTTAATGAATAAAAAGCGTCACCTTCTGCACCTACCGCAGAATGGTCCCACATTCCATGCTGATTGCTTAGTGGGTGGCTACGCCACCTTTATATGTACACATTTCACCAACAAAATACTCCATTCCCACTCCTACATTTTCTTTCTTCACCACCCTATCATTCTTTTTCTTCACTCTTAAAACCCTTTTGAAGAACACACATTAGAACAAAAAATGGGTAGCCTTGAAGAGGAAAGAACAACTGTAGGATGGGCAGCAAGAGACCCTTCAGGGATTCTCTCTCCCTACACCTACAATCTAAGGTCATCATCTTAAAGCTCCATCCTTTTTTATCCTTCTTCTTGTTACTCTGAAGTTCTCAACTTTGTAGCTTTTGATATGTGTGAAACAAATTTGCAGGAACACTGGCCCTGATGATGTTTACATCAAAGTTCACTACTGTGGAATTTGTCATTCTGATCTGCACCAGATTAAAAACGATCTTGGCATGTCCAATTATCCCATGGTTCCCGGGTACATGCACTCGTTAACAATGTTGCTAATCATGGTTGTTATCCGTGTTGTGTTTTTTTTGGTTGTTACTTACCAGTGATCAATTTTGTTCCAGACACGAAGTGGTTGGTGAGGTACTAGAGTTGGGGTCCAACGTTCGCAGGTTCCGAGTTGGTGAATTGGTTGGAGTGGGACTCCTCGTAGGTTGCTGCAAAAACTGCAGGCCATGCGAGTCAGACATTGAGCAGTACTGCAGCAAGAAGATTTGGTCTTACAATGATGTTTACATCGATGGAAAGCCCACCCAGGGTGGCTTTGCGGAAACCATGATCGTCGAGCAAAAGTAATTTGTTTATTAATTGCTGTTTCAATTTTAACTTCTTGAGAGTTTGATCTGCAATATTAGTCTTAGGTATGGCCCTTTAAAGTTTTATTACAGAGATTAATGGTAATCTGATGAAGTTAATTTGATTGTGCATTTTTGGGGGTTAGGTTTGTGGTGAAAATTCCAGAGGGTTTGGCGCCAGAGCAAGCTGCACCGTTGTTGTGTGCAGGGGTGACTGTGTACAGTCCACTGTCACATTTTGGATTGAAAGAGGAAGGGCTGAGGGGTGGAATATTGGGGCTTGGAGGAGTGGGTCACATGGGGGTGACGATAGCGAAGGCACTGGGTCACCATGTGACTGTGATAAGTTCTTCTGACAAGAAAAAACAAGAGGCACTTGAACACCTTGGAGCTGACCAATATCTTGTTAGCTCTGATGCCACTGCTATGCAGGAAGCTGCTGATTCACTAGACTACATCATTGACACTGTGCCTGTTGGTCACCCTCTTGAGCCTTATCTCTCCTTGCTCAAACTTGATGGCAAGTTGATCTTGATGGGGGTCATCAACACCCCTCTGCAGTTTGTTAGCCCCATGGTCATGCTAGGTAATTATGTTATGCCAACTCTTTCTTGCTTTTGGGGTCACTTTTTTGTAACACTTCTTTGAAATCTTATTGAACAACTCATTATTATGTTTTCTTGATTTTGCAATGTTCATGATGTGTGTTGGTGTGGTGCAGGGAGGAAATCGATTACTGGAAGTTTCATTGGGAGTATGAAGGAGACAGAGGAGATGTTGGAGTTCTGGAAAGAGAAGGGACTGAGCTCTATGGTTGAATTGGTGAAAATGGATTACATCAACAAGGCTTTTGAAAGGTTGGAGAAGAACGATGTGAGATACAGGTTTGTGGTGGATGTTAAAGGGAGCAAACTTGAAGAGTAAAAGCATGCTGGGCTCAACATCTTTCATCATGGAGAGTTAATTAATTAAGTGAACTAAAGTTGTGTTTGTTTATTAAGAAGAGTGCTCTGTTTTTTCCTCTGTTTTCTCTGTTTTGGCTTCATGCCTTTCATTAGATACTTTACATGAAATTATGATGGAAAGCAAAAGATTCTACATTGTGTTAAACGTTGATTTGTTGGTCAATTAAAAAATATGAAGAAAAAAGTGGATATGAGTGGGTTACCAAATCTGAGTTGCTTGACCTTTACCTAATCTTTGACAAAGAGACATTATCTTCTCTGCGTCACACTTACGTAACCCAAATATTATCTTAACTTCAGATTCTTCTAATCTTTTTTGTGCTTCTGCGGATCTCCCCTCTCTTGGTCATAGTGAATTCGTTTAAACTATACATATTATTTGTGATGGTTTCAAAATTGAAGTTTCATTTTCACCGTATAGAAATACTTTGAAGTAAATTTCCAGATATAACTAGAAAATAATGCTATATGTAAGTTTTGTCCATTAGTAAATAAATTATAAATAAACTGCTAAACTATATTATTTTAAAATATTTTAGACTTGACTGCAATTTTTTCTAATATGCAATGTTGGTTTCTTTATTTTAGAAGGGAAATACTGAGCTTTTATATTTTAAAGAATTTGTAAGTTTGATTGTTTGTTTTGCTGTGGTTTCATTGAGTTCTAAATCTGATATATATTCATTTACGGTACCGTAAATAATATTTAATTAACAAAATTATAAGCAATACAACGAATACATATACAAAATAAAATATTATGTCAAAATTTCATACTTTTCAAAATAAAAAATTAAATATCTCTATTTAATAAATGAAAACTATAAGTTAAATAAAATAAAAATATATTTAAGTGAATACGTTATTTAATAAAATATGATAATATTTAATGTGATACTTTGACAACGGTAACAATATCTTACGTCACAGTTAACAATTTGTTATAATGTAAATGTTTTTTTATGACCAGTGGTGTTAAAACAATAGTTTCGTTTACTTTGTCATGCCACCTAGATACGACTCAAAAATAATTGACCTTTTTTTTTTTTTTTTACAAAATTTAAGGATCATGTTACATATTGAAAAATGATATATATTACGGACATTTCCTATTTTACACGTTTTAAATAAGTCATGTCATTATACATCATTTATTTGAGTTTCATTGTAATTTAAATAATTCTCCCCTTTAGTATCTTCTTTTTTAATTGCACATTTCTCACTCTTTATTCTATAAATACATATTTTCTATCATACAAATAAATTTTGTTTATAGGATCCAGTAACATGCCATGTGGCAATAAAAGAAATAAGTTATGCAAACGGTGGTGTGGTTGGAGTCTACCTAATGGTTGTCCATATTATCTTTTTCCTTTTAAGAATTAGCCATATGAACGATTATCAACAACATTCACTTATAAACTTTACGCTTTTTTTGGTTACCAAAACAACCAATTGATATGGAATAAAAGGTGGATTTGTTTAATGAACAAATAAAAAATAGAAAATTTAAAGTGTATGATTGAGAAGGTGAAAATAAAAAAATAAAAAAAAGAGAGAAAGGGAAAAAGGTGAAAATGAAATAATATTAATGGTTTAATAGCATACAAATATAAAATAAAAATAAAAATATAATTAGCGGAATGCATATGAAAATCATATTTGAACTGTATCATAATTGCATTATATTCCTTGTTTCTGCATTATAATATTGTATACTGAGTAAAAAGTAAATAAAAAATAAAGATTAAATTTAAAAAAAAAAAACATTATTTTGAACTTTACAAATGATAGAAAAAAACAAAAGGATATTTGAACAAGTCAACTATTAAAAAACAAAAATAAGTCTATGAACAACTTTATCCGCAACTAATTAAACGCATTTTCTTTCTTTATTGAAAAGTTGTTTTTTCATCTATAAAAAAAGTGTGACGCGTGCTTTAAGGAAAGTTGTTAATGTTAATTGCTTCTTGAAAACATAATTCTTTTTTTTCCAATTTTCTCTTAAAAAAGAAAATTATAAGGTAATATCGTTTAGCTTCATAGTGGGAAAAGACAAGTAAATAAAAAATAAAAGTGGTGCATTGTAGATATTTATGGTTAAGAGTTGCTTATATGTAAAAAAGCAAAAGTAAAATCCTTTCGAAAGTTGGTTCAATCACACAAACATAGTCCTTATTTTAGGCCTTTTATAATATATTTTATTTTTAGTGCTTCCTTATTATTGACAAACTTGATTTAATTTAATATATTGTTGGGTCACCAAAAATAAAGTAAGATGAGTTCGTCACTTATAGTAGGATCAATTAAAAATTTTGACTTGCTCAGTTCAAAGATGAGCTAGCCATCTCCAACTTTTTCTTATTCTTTTATTAAATTTTATATCTTTAAAATTTATTTTATTTACATATTAAAAGCATATTTAACTGTATAATTAATTTTTAATTTTTTAATTAATTAATTTTTTAATTGGATGAATTAAAATAATAATTATATCTACATGTTAAATTACTACATTATTAAAACTTTGTAAGTGCTAATAATTTTCTAATAATTTTACATTCTTTAAATAATATAATAAAAAAAATAATCTTTTAATTATTTTATTTTATTTTTTTAAAGTAATCAATACTCGATTTAGATAAAGTAGACTAACAGATTAAAACATCAATCTAATCTACTAAATTTTAATTTCAGAGGACTGGTCTACTTTATCATCCCTAATTAATTTTTTCTCTAGAAAAAATATTGTTTGAAGCTCCATGTTTTTTAATTATGTTCGTTCGACAACATCTTTTCAAAATAAAGTAATAATAATAATAATAAATATTATAATAAAATAATAATGTATAAAATTGTAAGTTGAATGTAAGGAAAAAAAAGTCAAGTAGTATATGACCCTTTATTGTTGTTATAACCGTTTAAAAGTAATCTTCACTTTAATTTTTAACGAAACAAGCTTCATTTTCATCACATTTTTCCTCTTTTATAATAATCTATTTTCAATTTTATATATATTATTTTTCAACTTCTATTTTGTTCCTTAAACTAAACATTTTAGTTCTATATTATTTTTCACACTTTTTTTATTAATTTTTATTCTTATCTATTTTTCTTTCTTTCTACCAAACAAACAATTCAAGAGGAGTGAGATTTTTTCTAAAAAACTGACAAGATGTGTTAACAACATATTCAAAACCCCTTCTAATACACACTTTATTACAAGTTTAAATCTATTAAAAATTACAAAATAAAAAAACCTTTAAATAAACACTTAAATTTACTAAAATATTTTTTCCTATAAACTTTAGCTTAGCGAGTGTGGTAGAAAAATGTATTGGAAAAAAAAAAATTCTATTGTCCAGTGTACAAATATATTTGACACTTTTTAGATTAAGTTAAAAACAAATTCATCTCAAACTCCTCACAGTGAAGCAATATTGAATCAAATAAAATACATAACGAGAGCACATATCACACTAAAAAATGCTTCTAATAACAAGTCAACAATGACTACTTATGTTATATGTAAGTCAACAATTATAAATAAACCACTAAACTATACTATTTTAATGCCATACTTTGACAACGTTAACAATATCTTAGTTAACAATTAAATAAATTATTATTTTATTATAGTATAAAAGCAGTTATAATGTAAATGTTCTTTTATCAACAGTGGTGTTAAAACAATAGTTTCGTTTACTTTGTGTCATGTCACATAGATATGACTCAAAATAATTGATTTTTTTTACAGAATTTAAGGATCCATGTTACATATTCAAAATGGATTATACATTAAGTATCTTTCCTATTTTACACGCTTTAAATAAGTTGTGTCATTATACATCATTTATTTGATTTTTATTGTAATTTAAATAATTTTCCCTTTATATCTTCTTTTTAATTGCACAATTCTTACTTTTTATTCTATAAATATTTTTTTTATAAATAAATTTTGTTTATAGGACTCAGTAACATGCGGGCTGTAGTGTGTATGTATATATATATATATATATAAAGTTAAATACAATAACGGTTTTTGAGTATTCTTTTTAGAAAATCTCAATAAAAGAAATAAGTTATGCAGAATACTGTGTTTGGAGTCTACCTAATGGTTGCCCATATTATCTTTTTCCTTTTAAGAATTAGCCATATGAATGATTATCAACAACATTCACTTATAAACTTCACCTTCTTAGCTTACAAAAACAACCAATAGACGTGGAATAAAAAGGTGGATTTGTTTAATAAACAAATAAAAAAATAGAAAATTTAATATTAATGGTGAAAATGAGATAATATTAATGGTTTGATAGGATACAAATATAAAGTAAAAAAAATAAAAGAAAGTATAATTAGCGGAATTCACATGAAAATCATATTTGAACTGTATCATAGTTGCATTATATTCCTTGTTTCTGCATTACAATACTGTATATTGATTAAAAAGTAACTAAAAAATAACGATTAAATTAGAAAAATATTATTTTAAACTTTACAAATGATAGAAAAATTTTAAAAAATCTTTGAAAAATTCAACTATTGAAAAAAACGTATATTTCTAGGATTTGTCAACTTCAAAAAATAGAAGTGAATTATTACCGATTGACAATTTGATATTTATTAATTCACATGTCACATCCTGAGTGGGATTGGATTCGTGGTCCCGTAAGATATTAGGATTGAATAGTGAGTTTATCTTCAATTCTTACGGGGGTTAAATTTTATTCTAAATCATTTATTTGACTCCAAACCTAAATTTCATCTAAATTATTTTATAACAATTTTACCAAGCTATTGTTTAATGTCTAACCTGAATTTTTTGAATCTTAGTTTATTCTGTTAAGGACGTGTTTAAATTTCAACTGGAACACTCAAATTAACTTTTAATTTCTATTGTCCAGTGTACCAATATATTTGACACTTTTTAGATTAAGTTAAAAACAAATTCATCTCAAACTCTAATTCGTCATCAGAGACTCGCTAAGAATTAACTATAACCTATTTGACCTAAACCCATGATATTCCCAATGCCCCACGCAGAAGATCAAAAGATCCTTGCTCTTACCCATATTTCGTAGCTAGAGGCTCATGCACCTTACGATAGTACCCTATAACCATGCTGGAGTATCTCTACCCAGATGACTCACTCACATCCAAATCCTACACAAGCGTAGATATTAGGTAAACACATTTTTCAAACATCATTACCCTACTAATTTAAAGTTTGAGTTGCCTATTAAAGTAGTTTTATAAGTAGCCGCTACTCGCCATTGAACCACCAAACTCCTCACAGTGAAGCAATATTCAATCAGATAAAATACATAACGAGCACATATCATACATAAAAAATGCCCCCGCCCTGGCTTTGATCAGCTCCTCGCAAACTCTTACTGGTACCTGGCTTCAGTGGCTTCTATAACAAGTCAACAATGACTCCTTATGCGACGGGCTAATGTAGAAGGGAAGACCTTTCATTTGTAGAGTAAGTATCTAACCTCATTAAAGAATATATCAATAGAAATTGTTCTTCGTCGGGAGGAATCGGGAGGAAAGCTACCGGATTGACAAAGAAAATTCATTACAATGAGTATATTCATTTGAACAAATATTCTATCTAATAACTGTAAAAAATACACTGACTACCCTGACTTGCTACAGTCCATCTTTGATTGGTAGTAGTATTAGAAGGCCTAAAATGAGACATTGCTGGGCCATTGCATTCTCTAAACAAACAATCAAACATTCATTAAAGCCTTCTCATGTTGTAGTTTTCCGAATACTCTATAACCTCAAGGACACCGATAGGTCAAAAGTTTTAGCTGGCATGATCATATTTGTCGACTGAAGTACATGTTCATAAAGTATCTAGAAGGATTGAAACCACTTAAAATCACTGCAAATAAGAAATTGGGTTCAGATGCAATATTCCATCATGAAAGAACAGAAGTGATACCACTCAATACTTACAAATGGGGGAAAGGACAATTACGATGCCAATGGGGTACAGGAAAAAGGTGGTCCTCTCCAAAAAAGGCAGAACTACAACCAACAAATGTTAATCAAATAAATTCAACGGTAAACTCAAAACAAAAATTTGTAGTTTCAGAGTTAACACACTCAGTAAACAAGTTTACCCAAAACATTTTAATGTACATTTATTCACTATGCTGACCATACATTCAACAGATACACGACATATGAATTTGTTCCTCACATCATACAAAAGGGACTTTAAAGTAAAACAAAGAAATGGTACTTAGCTGCAAATATTCAATAACGCACAATAACTGACTTCTACAGTATAATTGGCAAGAATGAAAACAGAATCACTGCAAATGAACATATTTAAGAAGATCTTAATAAGAGGACCCAGCCTCTACAGCCCCAAGACACTTTTCATGAAAAATACAGCCATACCCAAAGGAAAATGGCACTAAAAAAGTATTATGAATGAACTGACCTCAACGAGGAGAAATTAACTTACACCAGTATAAGTTACAATCGTTCTCACACAATGTAATAACTTCGTATAAATCTAACTACAGAATTGTAGCTACTGCCTCCAGTCCTTTTTATAACGATCTTATATGGGAAGTTTATCTTGATTATTTTCAGACTTAAATATGTTTGTAGTCTCTGTAATATGAGTGACTTTTTATCACTTCGATCCCTGTTAAATATTTGTTTGCTTTTGATCCCTTTAAAATTGAAAATCACTACTTTTTCATCCCTTGAATTATGATACTAGTTAAAGGCATAATAGTGTCGAGATATAATGTTAGTATATGACATCCCAAAACAACTCCTATATAATCAGTAAAATAAACATTATTTATCCATCTTAAAATGAATGTTAGGAACTAAAAATAGGGACTTAAAATTTTGCAGGGATGAACATTAAAGAAAAATATTATACGGAACTAATACCAAAATTCACACATTTTATAAATACTAAAAATGGTTATTTTAAATTTTATAGGTATGAAAAACAATAAAAAATTTTACAGGGACCAAAATGAAAACTCACTAACTTTACAGGGATTAAAAATATATTTAGGCCTTATTTTTATGAGTCCCTTCAAGTTGTTTACCACATTGATTATCATTTTTACAAAAGTTCCCTTACATGGAGATGCATTAACTAGGTAGAAACAGATCAAGAAAATGGAATTCCAATAGTTTTACGGGTAATTATGGAAAAATTACACAAACTGCTAACAAATTTAATGTCATTAACCAAATTTCCTATATTCTTTAATTTTTGTGAAGCAGTTAAAAGGATCCTATACATAGGACCAAAGATGGTGTATATTCCGAGATTGTTCATGTTAAATAGTATAAAAATTGAATAAAGATAATTAAATGATTCTTATTCTCATATATTTTAAATGTATATAGTACATTAATTACGTTAATTTCGATGTGCATATACAAGGTATCAAGCAATTCTGAATTCATCTAAAATTTTGCATATAATTTATACAACGGATACTTTTAATCTATTGATGAGTTCTGGGAATAATCTAGTAAAAGGTTGTTGAACAGTGTAAAAGTATGTGCAACTTATACGTTTGGGATAATACACACACACACACACACAAATATATATATATATATAGAAGTAAAAAAAAACAATGAGAGAGAGAGAGAGAGAGGGTTACCATCATAACCTAGGAAATTTAGATAATGATAGTATGAAGCTCCCACCATGAACAGAAGATTTGACAGCAATACTGGAATGAAACCATGAGCCACCAATAGAGGAGATACAAAATAATGGATCACTGTCAAGGGACCAGACATCAGTATCACTCTAATGCAAGATATTGTAGCTTCCTATCATAACAGAGTTCAGTCTAACCAAAGAGTCAGAAATTACCATAGAGCAAAACAAACAATGGGAAGAAAGAGTTGCAGTGTACATCAAATGCATACATCCTTCCATGAAAAACCAAAACAAATATAATTAGATATCGAAAAATAATTAACAAAATTATAAGACAAGGGTTCTCAATTCATTTCCTTGCTTATCAATTGATTTAAAGAAGCATGGCCAAATATTAGAGAAACTGTTCTCAAAATTCAAGAAGAAAACTAAATTAATACATGAAGCAGGCACAATTTCTTGAACTTACCATTCAACACGTTGTTCAACCACATAGCTATTTGGAGCCTCTTCTCGAAGATAAGAATTAGTCAGGAACCTAGAGAATAAACGCATAATATGCACCAGTTTTGGTACCGAGATCAAGTGATTTAAAAAAAGGATGTAATTTTTACTAAAGGAAGTACCCTTACCAACAAAAAGTTGCCAGAACTACACCGGTCAATATAAAGTGGAAAAACAACACTGAGAAGATAACAAGGAGTGTATGGGCAGTACTATGGTCATACCTGAAAATATATCGGAAAATACAATACAAAAAGTTAGTAGAGGCAGAGTGGGAACAAATATAAACTAAAGTTGCATAATGAATAATCCAATAACAATACAACCTTGGTTCATGATACATGATTTAATAAAATTCACATTCTAAACTCTAAATCAAAAGACTGCTTTCAAAAGGAAAGTTTTCAAAATATCATCCTTCAGTTAAATAAATGAAATACAAGGATTTACATTATCTGTATTTGCATATTCTTTCTGTTTTACAAAAGTAACGTGAATTTTAGCTGCTTCTCCACAAGGAGCCACCACCATCAAATGCTTTAAAATACTTACGCAGCACAATAAGCCAAGGTTGCAACTGCCAAAAGAAGACTGCAGATCACAACAAATGCAGGGTCATCACGTGCCCATTGATTCTTGGTTTCTAATATCAAACAATAAGAAGGAAATCAATTAAACAATTTGAAATCACCAGATGAAATTTCCTAATTTGATAAATCAAAGACATTAATTATACAATTAACCGTGCAGGTTTTATTTTTTCTGAAACATTTGCATCATTATGTATCACTAAAACAAGTTGATTTGCAAGCCTAATAATAAGCCAAAGTTCTTCATGACTCATCCTCAAAAGCAGATCTTTGTGAAAAGATTTAACTCTTCCATTCAATTGAAAGAAAAAAGGTGAGGTGAGCCGTGAAATTCTTAAATTCTATCCCATCATGGGTTACGTCTGTGTAAGGAGATACACACACACATATGCTTATATGCATGCATAAAGTTTATAAGAGATTCGTGAGAAGGGAATGAAATAGTTTGATTAGACCCAAATCAGTCAATGAACAATATTGTTTGAGAAGAAATATTGTCAACCCAGGTAAGTGAAATCAGTTCATCAGTCAAGATAAAACGAGTTTCAGCATAAGATCAATGAATGATGTCATTGGCATGATTCATTAGTCATGGTCAAGACCACAAGTCAGTTTGTAGAGCCATACAAGTCTAGTGTTCTGGGCAGGGGAACCAACCAGGCTCAACTTCAAAGACTAGACTCATTAGATTTCAGTTCTCTCAAAACTCAAATAGAATCACATTAAGCATGGAGTCCATGAGTCTGATGTAAGATGGAAATTATGACCCCAAATTACTGAAAATAATGACAATACCTTGAACTAGCCCTTCAAAACATTGATTTCACATAAAGGAAAACAAAACAACAAAACCCTTACCTTTGTGACCCAGCAAGCCACACTATATTTCAGTAATTCATTCATAAATCAAGAAAATATTTTTTGAAGCATTTAATATCAACAATATCATCACAACCTATTCATTTATTTTAAGTGTGGACCTATTATGACTAGTGAATGTTAATGAGTTTGTCACATTTTATTTCTTTAAAAATAAATCCAGGTCCATTTTGTATCTCAAAATCCATACATGGATCACAGATGGTTCGAGTGTATACAAGGTAAAGGAGAGACAGGAAATTGAGGAAACAAGAGAGTAATCTGGAAAATGGTAAGGGCGATGAACAAGTCAATTTATAGGACAATGAAGGGTTCTCAGTCAGGGGAAAACGTGATGGGTGTAATAACAGGATGGGCAGATGACAACATTGGCTGTAAAGGGGGATTATATCATAACTGGAGGAAGGAGAATATGCAGCAGGAGAAGGAGGTGTGTGTGAGTATACTTGGGGTTGGGGAGGTGTGTTTGTGTATGTGTGGAGGGGTTTCGCCAAGTGCACCTTCTTTTATACTGTCTATTTATTAATACTTCACAATGGTTTCTGATTCTAATGTGTTTTAGTTCCACCCCGGTTTGAGGTATTTGAGTGTGTTTTTTAATTCCTATCATCCATTCTATTTGTACTTTCAATCCAAATTCAATGCAGGTTTGAGGTATTTGAGTGTGTTTTTTAATTCCTATCATCCATTCTATTTGTACTTTCAATCCAAATTCAATGCAGATTCTCATGTTCCGTTTTTCAAATATAACCATAGCAATTCTTCAAAGTAATCTATTATGACTTGCTATACTGAGATGATAAAGCACTATTCTGTTGCCTATTTTCTTTTGTCCACTGCTTAAGTTTCAAGCTTTCATTTTTTCCATGACAACCTATGTACTCTTCCTCGTTACCATGAGGAGTTTTACGTACATTTTGTATTAGGCCTACAAGTCAAGTTTATGGATGCTCCACAAGTTTATATATAAACTCCTGAGTTTGACAATCTACCACTAAATGCATTTCAAATCAGACACTGCATGTAAGATACTGACACCCATGACAACTATTTATTATCCCTGGGAATATATCACAAGCATGCAACTAGCCTAATGCACTATAAATTATTGCAAATAAATGTTAGCTAGCAAAATAGAACCTCAATAAACATTGGTGAACCAATCACTACGAAAAAATATGCACCAATAAATAAAAAAATAAATAAAAATATTCACAAAACATAGACTTACGTTTGTGATATTTAGTATGCTGATAGCTGCATCCGTTGTACAGTTCCATTCCAAGAATAACACCAAAAAAGTATTCAGAGAACCAAATACAGAAAATTTCAAATATGCACAGAGCAGAAAGGTTAAACTCGACCAAGAATCATGATAATACACAATATTAATGTCCCAAAAAATTGGATTTTCACATTGGTAGTGCGTTAGATCATGGTAACAACAACGTGAATTTCATTGCTAACAACAAGGGGAAGGACAGACAGAAGATTATTAAATTTAAATATACTTACACAACTTTCGGTGACGTACATAGATGAAGCATTTGCCAGAAAGTGTATTCAATATCCATTTGTTGCCACTACAAGAATAAGAAACGAATCAGCACAGATTGAACACTCACGTCTATCGGACTCTTCAAATCAGAACAGCACAGTCCAACCTATTCAATTTTAAACCGAAACATTGAGGAATTAAGCAACAATTTGGCTTACACGCGGGGTAATTTAAGCAATGGCATTTAGGATGTGAGAACGAAAGAGATAAAATCACGAATTGGATCTTAGAAAGGAGCGCGAAGTAAATCTAGGAGATCGGAAATTAAAGGAAGAGATTGGAACCTTGATGATTCTGCGGAGGTAGGGAAGCAGCATGGGATTATTAGGTCGAGAGGAAGAGGAGGAAGAAGAAGAACGTCCTTTGGAAGCTGTGGGCAACATCTTGGGCTTCGGTGACTCCTTCTCTTCTCGATTCCTTTACCTCTTCTTCTGCAAACGATTCACGATTCAATTATTCTCTGTGGTGCTGTTACGTGTTGTTGATTGCGATCTCTTTCTGTTTTTCTCTCCGGTAGCTACCTCGAACTCTCTCACAGATGCCAGATGGGATGGCCAAGGACTGAAATGTAAAACGACTACGCCACCAACCTGGGCCGATTACAATTTCGGTACTGGACTCTAATCACTCTGTGACCCACTCTGTTTTAGGGAGAAAATACCCTTTGCAAATCATATCATACACAATACATACATACATACTATCATACACAATACATACATACATACTATCATACACAATACAAACATACATACTATCATTTGAGAGTGAATAGTTGTAGTGTAACTATCAAGTATAAACTAATAAAAACACATTATATTAACTGATAATTACACTTACATGTTTTTTTTATTGATATTTATAAAAAATAATGTTTGATTAGATATATTTTTATAAACAAGTGTAAACTGTGTGACAAATTTATTGATATATAAGAAATGAAAATGTTAACTTGATTGATGTAATAAAAGATACGCATACTTACAAGTTAGTTCGGATAAGATTATACTGGTTTTTAAACTCAAATTTTATCTAATTGAAGAAATAATCAATTTTCTTTTTGTTTGACTTTAAGATTATGTGGTTTCCATTTTGTTTTTTGGGATGTTTTTTTTATGGGATTGGATAAGTTTATGGACATTCCTAAATATAACAAATATTATTTAATAATCAATAAACTAGTTTACATATCATAAATTAAGGGTTTCAAGAAGTTTTATTTATTTAGAAATTACTAATATTAGTCTGTTTTTAATTTAATATCTTTAATATATTCAGAAAGAAATTATTGATATTACTCTGTTTACCTTTTTCTTTTTATTAACTCGAGTTTCGTTTAAGTTTTACATTATATTTTAACATAAATTATGTAATCCTTTTGAATTTGATTAATGCTAAATACACAATAAATTATAAAATTAAAAATAATATTATAAGAAGACGAGTATGGTTTAATAAATTAAAAGGAGTATAAATATAAGTGTCAAGTATAAGTAAAAAAGTGTATATTTTTTAAAATATGTTTTTATTTATAAGTTAACCATATATATATATATATATATACCGACTTAAGATAAATTCTTAATGTGAAATTTTTTAATTTTTAAATACTTATTTACTTAACAATGTAAAATTATTAATATTTTAAATGATCACGAATTGAAACAGTTCATATGCACTGTACTGAACATTTAAAGATTTTTTTTTGTTATTTATAATTATTTTTACCTAATTTAAGCGGAAATGTTTATTATAAAATATACCGTGACTGCATTCAAGAATAGATGGTATGTTAAGATGATAAAACATTATGTAAATTATTAATTGACAGTGTCTGAAAAGCTACTATACTTTTATTGAACACTTCAAACCATTATATTATCAAATTTAACATTATTGAATATTTACAGATTTTTTTTCTTTCAAATTTCACAAATGATAACTTAGTCACACTTTTAATTAATATGAAACATCAATAAATTTATTAAAAAAGAATAAAATAATTAGAAACTATTTACGTTTATAATGTAACCATTATAATAGCATTTTTTTCTGATCTATTTTTCTTAAACAATTATGTACTCAATTTTAATTAAATAATCAGTACAAATTTAAGTATTTTTTTTTCCAATTTCAGTTTTGATACAAAATATTTATCGAAACAATAACTAACACAATTGGCTATAGACATTTCTTTATTAATATGATTTATTTTATTCATAAACATCACCAATATATATAACTATTATAATTAAAATTTGTTTTAATTATATGTAACTAAATAGAAAAATATTTTAAACTAAGTGATGTTTAAATTTTTGGTAATAATTATGGATAGAATATACAAAGAACCTAACCATATTTTATTACATGTTTTTTTTTTTTTTTAAGGTAGGATGTTTGGATCAGGGAGTAAAAAATAAATAAAGAAAATGAAGAGAAAGAGAGTACAAACAAAATTCCTGAATTTTTGAAAAACATTACTAATTAAAAGCCATCTTAAGATGAAATTGTGAAATGCCCCGAATTTAAGAGGGAATTGGGATTTTGAGATTGAGAGAGAAACAGACCCAACTATGTTATTTCCTCTGTCCCGTGCAATTTGAAGGTCTGAAGAACAACTGTTGGGAATTAGGGTATTGAAAGAACTAAAATAAAATTGTCTGCAGATTTAGGGTTCCGGTCTAAAGTGAAAATTTAGGGTTTTGTAAATCCCCAAAATGTCGACGGGCAAACCCAGAGACAGTGATTTTCGGATGGTCCCAGCGCCAGGAAATTCGAAGCCGCCCCTCCCGCCAACAGCAGCATCGAGTGCGATAGTGGAATATACTCCGGTCGTTTTCAAGGAGGAAGAGGAGGACCTAGAAGTCAAGCTCCGACGGATTATCGACAATGTTCCTGTTCGTGTTAGCAACACTTCCGGTAGTTCCGCCGGTTCAGGATCCGGCGACTTCCATCAGGTACAATTGCTTTTCCTTTGTCTTAAAATAAAAATTATCATTTGTGCTTGAGTTAGCTCCAGACATAAAAATTGCTCGCCGTTTGATGATGGGATTACGGTATTCTTACTTCTTTTTAATTGAGGATATAGCTTTGCCTGCTTATAAACGATGGTTTTTGGATTCAAACGAGATAGCAAAAGCAATTTGAAATGATATCCCGATTGAATGTGATTTGACTCTTTCATCACTAAAGTGGTGATACCCTGTGTTCTTGAAATGTGAAAACAGGATGCCTCCGGAGAGGTGTTTGGAAAGACTCTGTATTTAGTGTAACTGTAGAAGCTCTATGCCATTATGGTGCACGCTAGGTTTCTTGTTGGTTAACAAGTGCCGGGTTGAGATGGCAGGGTTTAAATTATTTGAAATAGAGCTGGCCTTATGACTAAGGAATATCAAAGAAAACCGTGCTTTTGAGTTTTTAACTATATGCTAATCAAAGAAAACTGTTATTATAAAGTGGTTCGTGTAGAAGTTGGATGTGAACTGGTTGGAAAAACCATCATACTTTTGAGTTTTTAACTATATGCTAATCAAAGAACACCGTTATTATAAAGTGCTTCGTGTAGAAGTTGGATGTGAACTGGTTGGAAAAACCATCGTACTTCAAAGTTGTGAGGTTTATTTACACATGGATGAGTTCTGGATTTAGGCACTCTTAACTGATAATTTGATTCTGAAGGTAACAGCCTAATGCATAAACTTGTCTGAAATTGGATGATCAAAGGCACACAACTTGCTCATTTTATTTTTTAGAAAGCTGTCTTGTTATTGAATTTCATTAACATTGTTGTCGAACTCTCTAGAGTTAACTTGTTCCTCAACCTTTTTCAGGACAAACACAAGCAAACATGTTAAACTCGTGTAAAACAAGTCCATGAATTTGAAATCAAATGTAATTTTTGTTCCATGGTGACAGTGTCTTACTAGAGTTAAAATGATTTAAGGAATTAACTCCTTCAAATGTTTTCATTTTAGAAACTTGTGTTTTTATGAAATTCTATATGATTTGGTCATTTATATAGTCTGATCATATTTAGTGCTAATGTACTATGTACTATTGTGGTTTGCTACATTGTTTTATTATGAGGTTGAAATGTTTGGTGTATCAAGAATATTTATGTTATGCACATATGTTGGTAATGGATTTTTTTAATATATATTTTTATATTAAGTATTTTATTGCAAGCTTTCGAGACAAGCTTACATAAGCTGCACAAGTTTATTTCAACTTGACAACCTTGTCCATTTATATTAAGGTATCCTTTCATGCACTTGATGTGTCCTGCCCTTAGTTATGTTCTTAGGACTGGACTTCTATGTGTTGAATATCTTATAATTTGAGTTGTATTTTATATTCTAGTCCTGCATTCTGAAGTGCTACCCACACTTGGCTTTATCTAACTAGTGATGGCCCAGTTTATATAAGTTTCTAGCATGTGTGTGTGAGCTTTACTATGATGAAAATCAAGCTCTGTTGAGTTCTCCAGTGCTTTATACAGAAATTAGACGAGGAAGCTTTTAAAAGGTTGTGGATCATTTTATTTTCTTCTCCTTTGTTAAGAAGTGGGGAGTTAAACTGGCTTGATATCTGGGTTTATTTTGTTTGTGTCAATAATTGGTAATGTGATGGATATATGTTGATCTGACTGTTATTGTTATGTGCTTCAAATTCTGTTTCCGACAGTATCGGCAGATGAGACGCAAGGAGCAAGATCGTCTTGCAAGGATGGAAGTCGATTACCAGAGAAGAAAAGAGTTGGCAGAATTTAATTTGAGAAGGGAGGAAAGATTAAAAGCAGCCGAGGAAAGGACCGCAAAGAAGCGAGCAAAGCGTCAAAAGAAGAAGCAAAGGAAAAAGGAGAAGAAGATAAAATTAAATGCCGAAGGAGAACAGCAGCAAGAAAAACAAGAGTCCTCAAGTGATGGAGACTCGGACAACAATGAGGAGCCAGCACTTTGAAACAAGCTTTGGTGGTAGGTGGCCATATCTGGCTTAGTTAAACACAGGCATGACTCTGGGTTCTCATTATTTGTATCCCTACTGTGATTTCTGTGGTACTTTGCTCAAAAGGTTCAAGCAAGAAAATTGATGAAGTTAGAGAACAAATCTTACAAGCTTTTCCATAAAAAAGAATCCGTCCTGCAACTCATTGAATTTATTGATGTAGTATAGAAGTAAATGGAACACCCGACATGTTGCACAAATCAACTTATCGAGATCCCATGCGTAAAATATCCCCGATGAAGTCATTCTTCTGTTATCTTTTAAAATTTCGTTTTGCTACAAGGAGAAATAACTTGTAAGAAAAGAAAATCTTTTAACTTTTTTCATTAACAAAAATAGTTTAAGAATAGGACTTGGTAGTCATTATATATATATATATATACCAATACATTTTAGAAGTGATTTTGTTTTATCGTTCCAATGAGATTCTTTAAAACTTATTCTTAAATTGTGTTTCTAAATTATAATTTTTAATCCCACTTTTTTAAATTAGTGCTCACCTTAATTCTTTGTAAGTATATTCCTTCCTAATGGTATAACTAAGTTTTGGAGAATAATTTCTCACCTTACCCTTAAAATTCGATTAGACGAATATTTCAGATTCTAAGTTTCTATAAACAGTTCTAATTTTACAAAAGGAAAAATATCACGTACCTCTTTTCATCTTATTTTTTATTATCATATTTTACAACAAAAAATAAAGTGCTTGTTTCGTAAATTCATGTACTAAGGAAAAAAGCCTTATAGGCATCACGATTTCTTATACTCTATGTTGTAATGTGGACATCACGATTATCATGAAAATAAAGGGTAAAGGGTTTTACTGCGTAAGTGTACATAAATTCTACCTTACCAGTAATGGATATAACTGCAATTTTTTATTCTCTAAAATGCATATTTTTAATCATGAAAAAATGACAGATATAAATTGTACTAAAGTACTTTTGTTCCATTAAGAAAAAGTATTTATATGTGATAATGCAACAAGCCGAATGCTTCATGCACTATATTAAATGCGTGCAATTTATAGAATAAGATGTTTATAAAAAATGAAAATAATTTATGTAATTCATGAAAGAGGATGTTGATGGAGGGTGGACACTGCTATGAAAAGTAATAAAAGAAAATGCAATAACAAAATACTTTATACTCGGAAGATGAAAAAGTCATGGTGAAAGGGAAAAAACTTTACCTTTAAAATGTAAATTTCTGGGGTATTTTAGACAATTCACGTGACTGTTATATAGCAAGTGCATGAAGCATTTGCCATGCAACAATGGTAACTATTCCATTAGATGGGCCAGAAGGGCCAGGCCCAGCCTAGTATAGAGGCACATTAGAACTAAGAACCAAATGGCGTTTTCGTCTTGTGCAGTAGATGAGCAAAAACGGAAGAAAGAGGCAGCGTAACCGTAATCGCACTGTTACTAGTATCTTTAGTTTGTTAGTGACATCGCACAACTTCCCCAATCACCATGGGAGATTCTCAACGGATTTCCGTTCACCGTCTTCTCGGCGACGGCTTAGGTTCTCTCTCTATCTGATTTCGTTCAATCTCATCGATCCTTTACACGTAGTTACAATCGACGGTGTAATCTGATAGTAGAGAATATCGGAGTTGATTTTTTTTTTCTCATTCTATTTGATTATGTGTGATAGTTGCTGATGTGCTGTTGTGGAAGAACTGGCGTGGAGCGGCGGCGCTGCTCGTATCTGCTTCCACGTTGTGGTACCTGTTCGAGCGAGCCGGCTACAATTTCTTGTCCTTCGTCGCCAATGTCATCTTGCTTCTCGTCCTCATTCTCTTTTTCTGGGCCAAAGCTGCTAACCTTCTCAATAGGTACCTTTTTACTTCCTCCAAATCATCTTGCGTTTCCTAGATTAAGGTCTCCTCTAGATTCGTCTACTTGATTTCTGTTATATAAGTTTTAAACTGTTCATGACTGAATTGAAGAAAATAATTTCGTTTCGAGAAAATGAATTTATTGCATATAAATGCTCCGTTGACTGTTCTAAATATTTATGCACTTGAAAATTGAAATGACGGTGAGGAGTATGCCGAGTCACACTAAATATGTTGTAGTGTAGTGGTGAATTTACTTTCCTTCTTTTTTCATTCGAAGTTGATTTTAGTTTGTTAATGTCGCAGACCTCTTCCTCCTCTCCCCGATCTGGAGATCTCGGAGGCAACTGTTGCCAGGGTTGCTGATGCAGTGCAAATTTGGATGAACCGGGCTTTGACTGTTGCACATGACATAGCGATTGGGAGGAATTTGCTGCTCTGCCTCCAGGTATGGTTTTATATTTTCATCTCATCCTTGTTTTGTGCTGGTTTCTTTGAATATACATTGGGTACAGAGTTACTTCTTTATGTGAACTTGCTGAATCAGGTTGTCGGTGGATTGTGGACTATATCTTTCATCGGTAGTTTTTTCAACTTTTTGACTTTGATCTATATTTGTAAGTTCGATGCTTCTGTGGCTTTTCAATGTTCAGGGTATCATTTAGGAAACTCTCTTGGTTGGCATTCATTTGATTTAATATTTCAATAACTTTCTGGACAGGTGTTCTTCTTAGCTTGTCCCTTCCTGTATTGTATGACAAGTACCAGGACCAAGTTGACGACAGATTGTGTGTTATATATGGGAATATTCACACTCAGTATAAAAAATTTCATAGTATTGTTTTAAGCAAGATTCCAAATCAATCAAACAAAGAAAAGAAGGCGCAATAGGAACTCGGTAAGAGCATTCTATTCCTTTACTTGTATTTGATGCAAATAGTTACTGAAGCGTGTCTTATCTATGTTTGTGGGCAATTTGTCTACTGAATGATTGAATGTCTATGGCTCTACTGTTATTACCAATGTAACTTATTACAAATCTGCCTGTGGAAGAGAGTTTTCATACTCGTATCTTTTGTGTCTCGTTAACTGTCTTCAGCAGAAAGCTTTTGGTTTGCAGCTCTCTACTCAAGAGAGCAATTTTAGTAGCATCTCTCTACTTTAAGACAGAAAACTCTTTTGTATGACAGCTCTCTATCTCTCTATTTAAGACAAAGCTTTTGTGTCCTGGCACCCCCTTCAAAGTCAATAAAATACCATTTGCATATATTATAACACTACTATTTGGTTCTAATGGGTGGTGTTCTCCAGTGTTAGCTTTTTGGTGAGTTTCCATGTCACATAAAGTTGTCACTAGAAAAGTTATATATGCCTTGAAGCTGAAATAACTAGTCATTAGTGAACGCAGATAAGTGTAAAAAATCTCCAGAAAGGGTATATTTTAGGGGATAAAGTTGTCATGCATTAAATGTGTAATTTTTATTTTCTGGTAGTTATATCATATTTGTGCAAATTCCATTTGTTGCTTATAACGAGACATTTTTTTTTTTCAACAAATAATTCTAATATTTTTTTTTATGAACAATATACATTATACCTTCACTCTGCTGCATAGAAAACCTTTAAATAGCTCACTTGAAATTTTTGGTTAATGTTTTCCGTTTGAAATTCAGGGTGCAAATGGATGAGTGAAGGCTAGTTAGGAGTGTACGATGAGGTGCTTGAGGTTTGAAATTTCTTTTTGCTGGGATGCTATCGCTCTGTTGATTGATGTTTAGATGGTATGTTTATTCTCCCGAATCAGAATTGACCAATAGCTTTGATGTAGGTGCGAATTCTCTTGTGATTTTGTGTAGCACTTGGAAGAGGCTTTATGTGAACTTTTATCAAATGGGTATATTGCCCTAGTTAAATTTCATTGGATAAAGATTATCAGAGAGGGTAAAAATTAGAAAGAAGGACATGGAGAATTTGTATGCATTATGGTTTTTTGCCACGAAAGTGATTTGGGTTGGGTGGGTTATATAACTGAATTGTTTACTTACGACTTCGGGAGTAACCTCGTAATTTTTCTTACAAGGCTTCGAGATAACCTTGTAAGATTGATGTTTCTATCCAACTTACTCTCCTGTGCCTACTCGTGTTTTCGGTTCTCGAAATAGGCTGACATGTCTTCTTCGTACTGGATCGGGAGTGGGAAAAGTGGGTAGAAAAACACTTCGAATCCGACAGTATAATAAGTATGCAATAAATGAGCATATATCAAAATATTGAAATATGAACCTATCTATAATATTTTAATTGATTTCCTTTTTATCTAGATGAACTTGTATTAACTCAATTCTTAATATTATTATTATTAGTGGTTTATTAAGAGATTAAGTGCATAATGTTATTTATGTGTTAATTTTGGGAACAATAGGTAAGCCACATTATCTCAGCTATAAGCATAATAATTTTCCCTTTAGTAAAAATACAACACTGGAAAAAATAGTGAAAACAAATCTCTCGAGGTGTTCTTGGCCATTATATTTTGTTCATTGAGTACATTTGAATCGGATACATACATTATCAGTAAGGCTACGAGTCGTTCAGATTTTAAATGTGTGATATCGTCCATTGGCCAATATCGTACATGTGTGCATTTGCTAATATCGTACTATTCCTCTTTTAATAATTCCCAAAAGTAATTCAGTTCTATTAGTTGAGAATATATTATTCAATCACTTTGAAAATGTAGTGTTTACTTATGGCTAAAATCAAACAAGGATAAAACTTTCTAATGGCTCAAACTAGGGCTATGTACACGTACAGTAATGCGCAAGTTTTTTTGTTTACTTAAAGGAGTAGATTTTGGAACCTGGATTGCCTTTGTTGTATTTCTTGACAACATCCAAATTAAGGCTTTGGCTCAAAGGAAAAAAGGATGGAAAAAGAACAAGTTCATTTTGGTTTTCTCCCCCACGTAATGCATGTAACGAGTTACAAGTTGTACAGCTTTGAGTTGAAAAATACAATCACATTCCTTCAGAGTAACTTGTGATTACTTTTTTTAGGAACCCGTTGATTTAAATGTCATTGTCATTTGTAGTTGGTAATTACTCTCCCTACCAGCATGGGAAATAATTCAGTAGATATATAAACTTTGACAAATTCATCTCATGTTACCAGACCCAAACATTTTTTGTCCTCACCACGTAGAATTTGAATATCCTAAACGAATGAACAGATCCTCTATCAAGCAAACTAGCCATATGGTTAAATATGTTAACGTAAATTCCTCATCTCTTAATCTCACACAAGTATTTTTGACATTATTTGTGCGGTATTAAAACACCTTTAGGACCATCAATTATGATTTTCGCACTTGTTTAAAATTTGAAAACGTGGATTGCTTGGTATTCATCACTGCTAAGTGAATGCATTTAAGCCCGTGTATAAAATTGAGTACTTTTTTTTATACCTAACTTAGAAAGAATTCTGTATTAGTTAATCCTGAAGGTGATGGTTCAACATCACATCTATAGCTGTTAGGTGTGATGACTGAAGAGAGTTCAATAACCGTTAAATTAATTTTAATTTCAGTGGGTGGAGTGGTACAAATAGCTTAGGAGAAGACTGAAGATGGTACTCGGCTAAAGGGGAAGTTGATGAGAAAAAAAAATTGTATTTACCAAAAGATTATAGTTATTTTGAAAATAATTTACAAAAGTAGATATAATTTGCATATAAAAGAGTTATTATTTAATTTGTCGACACATAATGCAAGTAGAGGAATTACAATCTCGATGATATACAAATAAAAATAGGAGATATATTTTAATTAACTAATCTACTATTAGACAAAATAAAAATATTATTTTTCATTTGAAACCTAGACTAAAAGATAAAATTCACAAGATTAGTTGAAAAACACAGATATATTTATTTTTAAAACAACAGCAAATTACAAATCATAGTAATAATATCAAAGATATTTACATTATATTTTTTTCCTCGTTAAAATAGACTTCACATGTTTCTAAATCAAGTAGTCTAAGTATTAACTGGCTAGATACTTGTAAGTAGAGGACTTATCATCTCATAGTATACAAATAAAAATATGGGATTCCACATAACTACTCTCATATTAGACAAAATAGGAATTATATTTTTCATTTGCAACCTCCACTAAAAGATAAAAAAAAAATCATGGATTAGTTGGAAGAATACACACATGAGAATATATAAAATTTAATAAATGTATAATATATTTTTTTAAGTAGTATTTTCATTCTAGTTGAGTCCCTGAGATAGATCAATAACATGGATGTCTTCTATGGAGAGAGGATTGAGCAAAACTAATTCTATGTATAAGAAATCTGTTAAAAGTTTTAATGTTTGACTGAACCAATACTAGTGAGAGGCATATCTATATTAATGTCATTGCATAATCAATCTATTATCATCAATCATGATATGCATCATGATAATATATTAAGAAATGAGAGAGTTTAAATTACCTTATTCTCACACAAAACTGGCTTTCTTGTACAGTGAGTATTGCTTCTATGTAAATTATCTCCAACATCATCATTGGCTACAATCTACGGTAGATTCGGGTATCATGTGGTCAATCCTAAGTGCTTTGTGGTAATAGACTTGGCCAAGATCATCTTCGAACAAGACAAGGAAAACAACATAATGGTAATGGAACAAATACAGTTATGCCTCCCATTGAGGAAAAGACGGAGAAAACTATGCATTTGCGTGTCACTAACATTAAGAATATCCAAAACTCAACATCCCTCCGCCCGAATATTCTAATCCCCGAACCCCATAAAAGCCTGCATTTCATTCACTTTCCTTCCACTCAATCAATCACAAGGTGATAACTGAGCAGAAGATTTTAATCGTAACATGAAGTTTGAAAAGATCCTCAAGAGCCTTATCGAGCAGACCTTGCCCAGTTGGGGTGACAAGTTTCTTTGCTATAAAATCTTGAAGAAACAGTTGAACCTTATGTGTTCCGATGATGGGCAAGCTCCAACCCAAATGGATGCCAACCAATTCAACCACTTCCTTAACCTCTTGCAGCTAGAGATTGATAAGTTTAACACTTTCTTTATTGAAAAGGAAGAAGAATATGTCATCAAAGGGAAGGTAACTAACTAGCTACTTACATAATCATCTTTTCTTATCTTTTATATTCCAAACTTGTTTGGTCAACTCTCGAGTAAACACTGCTAAAAAGATAGTAAAAATAAGGTAAATGAATAACGTTTCTTTGCAAGTTAAAATAGACCCTTTTTCTTTAGTTTGTGAGAGACATTTAATTCATTTTACAAAAGGATTGTCCAAACAAGATCATGAATACATAATCCATGGTTTGTGTTGCAGGAGTTGCAAGACAGAGTTGTGGAAGCCTTGGAATTAAATGTAGACTTGATGTCACTAGGGAGGGAAATAGTAGACCTTCATGGGGAGATGGTTTTGCTAGAGAACTACAGTGCACTCAACTACACAGGCATGTTATGTTCTAAGAGCTCATACATGAATGCTAGAATTTTCACCAATTGGTTTTTAATGGATATACACTTGCAGTGTAAAACTCTTCGTACTATTACTTAACTAATCAGAACAGATTAAACTTTTAAAGTAATTTACATAAAAGTATCAACTTCTTATATATAATGATTTGTGAAGGAAGAATAATAATGTAAAACACGTCATGTGTCATTTATTTGTGATGGATTGAGCATGAGTTTGATGATGAGTATTTAAGAGCAGGTTTGGTGAAGATAATAAAGAAGCACGATAAGAAAACTGGTGCCCTACTTCGCTCACCTTTTATCCAAGATGTGGTGAAGCAGCCCTTCTATGAAATTGACGTAATTAACAAGCTTGTGAAGGAGTGTGAGATCATACTGAGCCTTCTTTTCATCAATAGTCCCTGCTCATCAACGAGCCAAAATTTTAGGGAAAATGGTTTTGGCTCAGTGAGTATGAATGAAAATAAAGAGAGTGTAATGCAGGTTCCCGAAGAACTTTCTGACCTAAAAAATATGAAGAACATGTATATACAACTAACTCTGTCAGCACTGCATACCTTGGAACAAATAAGGGGTAGAAGCTCAACTGAAAACATCTTCTCATCACCTTCTCCGGATAACTAGCAACTGCAAGAGGGTTGAAATGAAAGATAAATGCACCAGATATAGCAAGCTAGTAGATAAGAATAACATGGATCTTCCCTATATATGGTTGATATACATATATAGAGAGAGACTAATGAAGAGCCAAGAAGATGATGGGAATCTCTGACACATGATGGGTGTGGTTGAGTCTTAGTGTCATGATTCCTGATAGTAAATTCATCAATGCTCTTTCTGTGTGGAGATCCAACTCAATAAATTTGAATGGAAAAACTTGTTTTGCTTAGTAATTAGTATATATAGTGTGTGATGGTAGGTGGGTGTGGCTTTGAGGTGTTATGACTGAATGTTTTGCTCAATCTTTAGCCCTCAAAAAAAGGCGTTTAATCAGTATCAAAGTTATTTGCAATTTGTAAATTTTTATATGAAATTGTAAGTTTGAGAAGGATGGAAAAAACATGAATGCATGCCAGTGTATGGCTACCTGTTCATCATACAGTTTTTAGTCTTTTAGTTATTCCCATTGCCCGTCGGTAATTGTCTCAGTGATTTTAAATATGGAAAAAACCTTAATTCAACACGTCACGCAATTTACTTGTAACAAAGGAATGAGAGTTTAGATCTGGTAAAGGGGCCACCTTTCACCTGTTCAGTAACTTCTCTTCATATTATTCATAAATTTTGTAATAAAATTTGTAAATATAAACTTTAAAAAAAAAAAACTTAAAAAGTGAGTCACTTTTATATATTTAGTTAAATATCTGCTTATAGGATAAATGAGTCCTGAACTAAAAGTTAAGTTTATCTTATGGAAAAAAATATTTATTTTTTATTTATTTAAGTGAATTAAATTTGAAACTTGAATTTGTCTTTATTAAAAAAATTAAGTTCGTTTATTGTTTGACTATTTTTACTTATCAAAATTCTTTCTGACTAAAATTGTATTTATTAATTTAGTATATATTTTTTTGTAACAATGGTTTCGGGATAAATTATTGATCGTAAAAAATAATAATAATTTAAAAAACTTTGGTGTGTTATATTATATCCTTATTGTTTCATATCAAATATGTTAAAAACCAAAGCAAAGTAATATGATGATTAAAACATGCTTTTGATTTCATACGAGTAAATTAAAATGAGATGAAAACGTTGCTGAAAAAATAGTATATTTATTTTGAGAAAATTTATGATCATAATTTTAAAATGATTATTAAAAATTGAAATTAAGCAAAATTGAATTTAAGCTTTCTTATTTATTTAAAATAAACGAGCTGAATAGCATCTTCCTCCAATTTTGTTTCTATTATAGATACTCAACAGAAGATAAGGAATAGTGAAGGATAAACTTAAGATCTTTCTTCAATTGCTTTTGCATCGGTACAAAGAAAGTGCGAAGTTGTTTAAAACTACATTTACAATGGACGAGTGAAACAAATCATCTTCTAAACGCATCTGATAGTGCGTTTTGGTTTTGCCATGTCTATAAAAAATTTGGATTGGAGAAGTACTCTGATTGCTACTGCATTTCCACCCGTACTAGAAATATTTCTAACAAAGTTATTCCATGTTTGGAAATAAATATTTTAAAAAGTAATCATCTTGCTCTTAATTTGGAATGTTGTTTATTATCAAACTAAATACCAACGTAGTCTATCAAATATCGTCTTCATTAAGATTCATAAAGCTTTCCTTAAATTTATAACCTTTCTTTATGGTTAAAGGTATAGTTAGAACACGAAAAGATATAAATTTATTCCCTATGTTCATAATGTTTAATACCGTTGATGTGTTGCCTTTGGGTTCTACATCAATTGTTATTACAAAAAAAATTCAAAATATATACAACCACACACAGATCTTCACTCTTATCTTTCATTTTCTCTTTTAATAAAGTTCCTCTGTCTTTATACTTTATAGTAACGGTTAATTTGATCAAAAGCGAAACGAGGAAATAGAATAGTTCGTACACAGTTCTTAATTCATAGCTGAGAGTATTACGTGAATCCGATGAATAATAAACCAAAACCTACTTTCATGAGAATCCTGCGCATGAACCAAAACTGTACGAGATTCTGATGCATAATAAAGAGTGGTACAAGTACAAAATCATGGGCAAAACGTAGCTCTAACGAAGACAAAAACTTAGCATCATACTGTCAAAGAAGCTGGCGAGTACTTTGAAAAGAAACAAAAAACCCGCAGATTCCATGACAGGTCCTAATATACAATTATTTCGAAATTTCTCCTATTGGATCTTACCGTAGAGAAGCTATGAACGTAAGTGATGACTCCAAAGCTGTAGAGTGCAGACAATACGATCGACTCCCGCCATTGTAGTAATCTGCCGAAGGATCTTCATTTGCTGAGGTATTATCATGCTTATTAGCAACATTTGCACGGGTTCTTTTAAAATCGGAAATACGCAATTTCGGGAATTGCCTACGAAGAGGACATTAAAATGCTGTATCAAAAAAACCGGAACACAATTTCATTAAGCAAACAACCACCAGAAACGAGGGACAACGTTTGGGTGCAATCTCATTATACTAGTCTCGAGGCACATATCATGCAAACTTGGGAAATGGAGTCCCTTCTGAAGGTGGTAACGTGACTGATCGCAACAACTCCAGTGAGAAAACAAGCCCAAGGAAATGTGAAAGAATAGTGTTCGCTGATGCCTGCAAAACAAACATCATAATGTTTAACAGTGTTACTCATTTCTTGATGAGTGGCTCCAAGAAGTCAAACATGGCGCTACAGCCGAAGACCACATGTTGTACACAATACAATAAAAAATGCTGCTCACATTTTTTTTTTTTAATGGAAATATTTTCACTATGATCAATTATTACAAAAAGAAACAAGTATACTAGTAAAATCTTGAAAACAGTAAATACTAACAACACATTCTCTATTATTACACTCTTTTCAATGGAAATATTTTTACTATGATCAATTATTACAAAAAAAAACAAGTATATTAGTAAAATCTTGAAAACAGTAAATACTAACAACACATTCTCTATTATTACACTCTTTCGGATAACCTCTTCACTACTCGATAAAATTCATATGCGACCCACTAAAAAATGCGAGTCTACCCCCAATTTAGTCAAATCCCATTCATTATTTGGTAGAACTTCATAAATTTTACTTAACTCTGAAAAAGTGTATTAGAAAGTGTGTGCTTTACTAGCATTCCCCATTTTATAATTGTTACTTCAAACACATCAAATTGATGGTAAAAAAAAATACGAAACACCAGTACAGCCTTCCCTATTTTCAGAAGTCAATTACAATATTTCCAAATATAAGCTTGGACTGGAAGTCTGAGGGAGTAAAAAATCTAACAATTTTATAGTTTGAAATGCATATGCGTATATTTTATCACAATCTACAAATAACTCAGCACTTCTCCCCTTGAATGCACTCTCACTTTAGGGGACTCATTCAGTTCATACACTCTTAAATGTGTTTCCAACACCTCAACACTCTAGGACGTTTTTTACATAATAATAGTTCAATTGTTTCTGTTTTCAATCCTACTGTAAGTTAAGCTCCAGCAATCCAAACTTCATCCTCGAATAACAGGAGTCAAGACATGTCCCCAATTTATTATTTATATATTTATTTTTCAAATGAAGAAGAATGGCAATGACAGAAGACAGAGGCTTTCATCTGAATGAGAGGCTTTTTAATAACATAATTAACAACTATAGAGGTCAAATGGGAACTACTGAGAATAACGTTGATAAAACAAGAGCTGGTCTGTAATAAAAGAATCTAGCTCCAGCACAAACCTGCAAGAAAATAGACAAAAAATTCATCTGCAGCCGGGAAAATTGTATATTAAGGACATACCTGCACCAAAAATACATCCAATGCGAGAACTGGACTGTTACCAGGGGAAATTCCCTGATAATACGGGTTTGCCGAGGTAGTGAGAGCCTTAGCAACCAACAAGCCAACCGTGGCTTGCATCCCAAGAATAGCAGCACCCATCCCCAACAGGTTCATTACTATACCATTTTTCAAGCCTTTCACTACATCAGCACGAGGGGGTGCCTGAAAACACAAGTAAAGGGTAAAGCTAAGCTACCTCATCAAAATTCACTTAAAAGATACAAATAATGATTTTCACATTAATATAACTAAGTAAATACAACTCAAACTTGCAATAATTAACCTCATTCAGAACCCTAAGCAAATTCAAAATGCACACAAACACACACCTTGGTGGGGTCATTTGCAGTTTTTCGAAGCTTCTCCGAGAGGCGAATGTAACCAAAGGACCAAAACACAGAAATGAAGGCAGCCACTATTCCACCCGCCGTGGCATAAAATGTGGCCGGAGATGTCACTTTTCCGGTAATGACAACGGAGAACGAGAGTATGACGGCAGCCACGACGGTGCACACTAGCTGACCCCAAAACCCTAAGCTACCCAAACGCTTGAAATGCCTCGCCGTCTTCTCCAATCTCTTCGCCACCTGCATCACAACAACTCCACTTTCAGGAACCCTAGAAATGCAATTCGAGTTCGCAATTGAATAATCCAAAACCACTGGACACTACCTGCTCGAGCTTTGCCTTCTCTAATTCGTCATTTGAGGGAGTGTAAGCCTTAGATACTTCAGAAGAAGCGCTTACGGTGAAGGGAAACTTCCATGGTTGACGAGAGATGGAGGAACCGAAAGAGGAAGAAGAACGAGCCAAATTGAGAGGGAGTGAGGGCAGGGAATTCGGCCGCAGAAATGGTTGGGAGTGACGAGGGGCGGCGACAGCAGAGGTTGTCAGTGGCACCGCCGTAAAGCTGCCGGCGCGTGTTGCCGGCAGAAGTAGCGTTTGCATTGCTGCTGGCGATGAAGAAAGAGGAGAGTCTCCGTTCCCCTTTTATTGTCTTTTCCTTTTCTGTCTTTTGCTTTTCTTTATTCGGTAATCCCAGCTGTCGAATTCAGAATATAAGAGGGCCCAGTTTTCTGTTGGGCTTCTTTGTTGGTCCATTTCTTCTTTCCAGTTGGGCCCTTCAGCTGGATCACCGACCACGGTGTTGGCAAAAGTTTGGCTGTTGCTTTCTGCACCCTTACTTTTTCATGTCACCACATAATTTAAGAAAATATTATAGTACCTCTTTCATATTATTTCTGGAAAGAAATGTTAAATGAACCTTTCAGATTATGTGATTTAGAAAATAAAATTGTATTTTAGACATTATATTTCGTAATTATTAGATTGGTAACTATATATTCGGCTATTAAAAAAGTGCATCCTTATCATAAATTTTGTAACAATTAAGTCAGAACATTTTTTTATTCTGTAACCGGAACAAAAATTTCAGAATTAAGCATGACAGAGGAAGGAGGAGAAAATTCTTTAGAACTGAGCATGGAAGGATGAAGAAGAAGATCTTCTAGCCTTGTTCTCAACTCCAAAGGCATTGCCGTTCAGGTCATCGTCCCTTTGATTCCTCCTGCAACATATTGTGTATGCGCATCATCTCTTCTCTGTTTGTTTCTTGAAAGAAATGAAATTTAAATTTTCATTATTTTGGAAAAATAGCAGATATGTATTCTAAATTTCTGAACCATGTTATTTTCTGCACCTAGAGAAATTTAGCAGGAATAGGGTCCTTTATTTATTTACATTTTTCCAGGCCGTGGTGTAAAGTTGTCGATTTTTTAATTAAGCATCACAAAGGGTGTTTCATCCATAAATCCAATGATCGAAACTTTTTCTCCAGGAAGGTTTAAAAAGTTTTTGGGATGCAGAGTTGAGTAAGGTTTTAAATTTGTATGCTTTAGAAATAAATATTTTAAGATGTATATTTTAAATTACTTTGGTAACATTATTTCATAATAAAAAAATTATAAAATCTTTCAAAATTTCATACCATCATGTACACCATGTCTCATGAAGAGATCACAACTTGACCATACTCCATGAAGGTAAACAAAGCATCTCAGCAGTTGAGTGCAGTTTATGATCTCAAGGCTGAAACTGTATTAGCCTTCAATAGTTATTTTGAAGGGCTGAAATTAGATAATAATTAAGGAGGCGAAGACACGGTCGAAGGAATCACGAAGTGGAATTTTGGTCTGTTTTTGTGTTTGCATTTTTGGTTTGGTCATAAATAGGCAAACATGTGATGAGGCAATATTGTCATTATCGAACACATTAGGTGATAATAAAATGTGGTCACATGTGCGTAGTTTATTGAGCTTTCACTGATAGTGCTGAGAAAAAACAAAAAGAAACAAATGCATCATAACCACTGAAAGAAAGAGAAAGACAGCCACATCTAAAAGGAAAAGTAAAAGAGGATTCAAAGGTGGATACGCTCTGCCATCCTCCCTTCAAACAACTTCCAACATACATGATTACAAAAGCAATCACTTTAGACAACTTTAAGAAAAATGTGACTGAGTTTTAGAATTTTACTGCATCACCATCCATATCTTATTTCCTTATGTTACAAGTAACTAACAAACACTTCTCAGGTATCAATGAATTAAAACAAATATAAACTTTCATTCATTTTATTGTTCTTTGTCTCACTTCACTCTAGCCAAGCTCTTGTTTAATATATCATTTCCTCATTTTGCATGAGTAGCCTCAACAATTTTGGACAACTAACATATGGTTTAGTCTATGTATATGGCTATACTTTAAATATAACTACTTACAGATATATATATATATATATATGTAAGAAAAAATCAAACTATGTGATTCATGACAGATCAAAATTCAAGACAAATAGTGTGAGTCAAGTGGGAGTGGGAATCGGAGTGAAAATTTACAAGAAAACGATATATAAGATGAAAAGAAATTGTCCACTTTTATCCACACTGATTGCAGATACACAGTCCACAAGAAGGATTGAGGCTTTTCAGAAACTAATTCAGTTGGCTTCTATTCTGGGACCATATATTGCTTCTAGTAGGTCCTGTTATGAGAAGTTTTGGAGCAGAATTCAATTTTTTTGTCTTTCATTGCATGAGTTTTATCAATCCCCCTCAAAGATACTTTTGCAGCATACAAAATAATGTTTGTGAACAAAAAGAAATTTTTTCAAAAGTATCACTGCTTCAGAATTTTGTTTTCCCAAAGCATGTTATTCATATAATTTACTTAAATAGCATTGTTTGTTAACTGAATTCTTCATATATATATTTTTATGAAATTAAACTCATTGTAATATCTTATTTATTATAACTAATTGTGTAAGATATATATTTTTGTTAAGTGTAAATAAACATTTTAAATTTGAATAAATATATTTAATTGTGGTGTAATGCCATTAGTAAAATTTATTTCATTAAAGTAAAATAATAAAAGAGTATTTAAAATAAAGAAAAAAATAAACAAAATGTTATAAAATGGGAAAAATAATATATTAATTAAAATTATTAAAAGTTTACTAACTTATTACAATATTATGATGATTTTAATAAATTTATTGAGTTAATTATGTAATATATAAAATGATTTATTAAATTGAGTTGTGATGCGGTTGCTATTAAAATAACTTGTTGCAATTATTCATTTCTTAAATAATAAAAAAAAAAGAATTTTTTTATGTAATGAAATTTGAGATTTAAAATTGATAACATTTTAAGTTGTTTAATGTTGATAAAATTATTTGATAACAAAATTAAAAATTTAAGTTATGATTTAAATTAATTAGTTAAGTTAATAATGTTATGTATTTATTTAAATGAATCAGTAATTATCTTTCTAGCGTTGAAATAATTCAAAATAATATTAAAAATATTATTTATTAAGATGATAATAAAAACTCACATATTCAAATTAGAAAAAAAAAGAGTAAACAAATAAATTTAATTATAATAAAAATATATTAATTGTTTAATTAACAAGCTTTGTTAATAATTTATATAAAGGTTATCAAAAAATTAAATTTTTCATAATTTCAATTTTAAAAAAGTTGAAAAACTAGGTGATGATTTGGTTTAGAAAATAGAAATCTATCTAACCGAATTCTAAATAATATTATATACATAAATATTACGTATAATAATTTCTGATTTTCTTCTCCTATTTCGACGTTCCAACTGACTGTGGTATATTCGGTAATTTGTTCTCCAAGTTCAGCTCACAAAAAGGAATGAAATCAAGATCATCATCAACTTTTTATCATCATAGATTAAAATTTCATAAGAGATGAACTCATTGTGAAAGGACAAAGGCACTTTTCATGTTACAAGTTGGAAAGGACCAAAGGATAACTACATAAAGTAATGTTTAATTAACCATTTAAATAACTAGTTAGTTCCTACTTGTAATTAATTATTATTCATTATTAAGATACGTGTTCTTAAATTCTCCCATTATATAGCTCCGACGCACTTCTTTTGTTGCTAGTTGCATTGCAAAATTCCTTTAGATGAAGAAACTATTGGTCCTTATCCTGAAAAAGATACACAATCTAACCAAACAGTTCTTCCAGAAATTGTTGTGTGAAACCACTCCCACATTCCTCTCAGATAGTACACTGCTTCTTGAAGTAAGCTTTTTCTGTCGACTCATTGAAATGCGTCTCAGAAATTATACAATCCAATCAAAAAGTAGTATTGTGTTCATATGGAATAATGGAATTAACCCCTTGCAGGGTGTGCTCATTTTGATTTATTCAAAACCACTTGCTCATAATCTTGGACTGTGTTAATATGAAATGAAGTTGAAGTCTCACGTGAAAGCTTTGTCCCTTTCCACAAATTACTGACATACTCATTAACAAAGTATATACGTTATTACACAAGTTCAGAGTTTTCAGACATAAAAAAATGTAAATCTGTGCGTTGTGTTAAAATATAACCTCGTGACTAAGATTAGAATAAGGAGACTTGGGGATTTGGATTTTATATATGCGGTTATATACTGCAATAATTAATGACTTTTAAGGTTGGAATTAAGATTAACACGACATGCTTTTTGAGGCCTTGTGTCCATTATTTAAGAAAATGATGGTGACACGGGCAGTTGCAATGAGTTTGATTGCTATTGAAATTGCAACTTGTGAAGCCACAGAAACACCTTCCCTATTACTATTGCTTTGAATGACCCTTAATTGCACAGTGAATGGTGATTGGTAATATCAGAAACTTAAAATGAATTTTCTCTATGTTGGTATCATGAGTCAGATGTTGTCTCATGACTTTGTCTGATGAGTCAAATGTTGCTTTGTATGATGAATCAAATACTGTTGCATCTCATGGCTTCTTTTGTTGCTCTTGTTGCTGTTTCTTTTTCTGTTTCTGTAATTGCTTTTAGTTTTGCTATTTCCTTCTTGTATAGAAGCCATAAACTTATCATTCTGAGTTTTCTCTTATTCATGCCTTTACTCGATTTTTTTTTTTCTTTGCACATTCTTTGTTTTAGGGTTTAGGGAAATAAATCAAAGATGTTTTGCGCTCCATATAGTTTATGCCCGTGACTCCCCTTGTTCTGTTATTAAACTGTACGTATCAGATCAAAAAGCACAAGGGTCCAAATTGTTACCAGTGACTTCTATTGCTAATGAACATATAAAAATTATTTGTAATCACTAACTACCACTGATAATTTGACACCACTTCACCATCAGTGTCCCAATCCTTCAATTGTCTTTGACCCTGATAGAAACTAAATGTAGGTGGTACCTAACCCAGCGTAAATAGGCCAAAAACTGACACAAAAAAGAAGAGCACCCCGGCCCTTAAGGTCCCATGGCCTCAACTTATTGTCTCATTGCATTTTCATAAGGAATTCCAGAAGAAACTATATGTTACCATTTCAAGTCTCTATTTTTGTTCTCATCTAAGCATCTTTTTATTTAAACTGTCATCATTATTAATTTTATTAACAAAAAAAAAAATACTTAAAGTATTATTAGCAATGGACATCTTGAAGTGAAAACAGACATACCCGAAATTCCTTTTATGTCCATTTTGCCATGAATTGCATTCTGCTTGTCATTGAAACACCATAACTGTTGTAACTCTTGTTTGTCAGCAATTTATTTAGAAATGAGAGAGAGAACTACCTCCTACAGGCTGGAAAATTCATGTCAAAACAATTTGCATATATATTTTTTAAATGCAAAAGAAGATGTAAAAAAATGTACTAGTATCACCGTCCTGAAAATTTTCATTTTTTTCACCCATATCCACTAAATTCACGGGGGTGGTGGTGGAATATACAGAAACTCTGCTACAGGTTATGGGGTCCAACTCACTCGGGTGTCTTTTAGCAACAATTAGATTCCTTTCACTTCTATTTGCCAATTATGTGTAAAGAAAATTTTGTTTTTCATTTTCTTTTCACAGAGAGAGAGCAGGCACAGCAGTCCCATATAACTCACTTTTATTATATTTCCTTCAGTTTGGTATAGTTCACTTCATCTTTATCAACTGCACAAAGAGGAGAATTATCTTTTCTTTCTGCTACCACTTTCTCTCTGCAACTCAACCCTTGCTTTTCTCAGTACCCTCATTTAATCATTTTTCATCCTCTCACTTACAGCCTGTTTGTCTGCCACACTCAAACACCCCCCCTAGCTACTCCTCAAGCACCAAACTGATCAAAAGATTTGGTGAACAAAACAAACAGGGTGTAGTTGGTAACCATATCCTTTCACTGTTTGTCTCTTCCCTTCATCCCACCTCTTTTTCTACTCCATGAACTTCTAGTTCCGAATATGTTACATCTCCCGAGGGAATCATGAGCCTTAGTTCTCAGAATCTCCATTTCTGGTGGAGACTCTCATCCTTGCTTCTACTTCTTCAATCTGTTACATCTCAGTCAGTTACATCTCTCAACTCTGATGGGATCCACTTGCTAAAATTCAAATACTCCATCCTCAGCGACCCTTTATCAGTATTCGAGAGCTGGAACTACGATGATGCAACACCATGTTCATGGCATGGTGTTACATGCAACGAACTTGGAGCCCCCGGTACCCCTGATTTTTTCAGAGTAACCGGTTTGACACTTCCCAATAGCCAACTTTTGGGTTCCATCCCTGAAGACTTGGGCTTGATCCAATACCTTCGCCACATCGATCTCTCCAACAATTTCCTTAATGGCTCTCTACCCAACACTATCTTCAACGCTTCCCAGCTTCAAGTACTTTCCCTCTCAAACAACGTTATCTCGGGTGAACTACATGAGCTGGTTGGTAAACTGACAAACCTTAAACTTCTCAATCTCTCTGACAATGCCTTTGGCGGGTTGATCCCAGAAAACCTCACTGCTCTACCAAACTTAACCGTTGTTTCTCTGAAGAGTAACTACTTTTCTGGTAGTGTCCCAACCGGGTTCAAATACGTCGAGATTCTGGATCTGTCCTCCAATTTGTTCAACGGTTCTTTGCCAGAAGACTTCGGCGGCGAAAGCTTACGCTACTTGAACCTCTCTTACAACAAGGTTTCGGGAACAATTCCTCCATCGTTCGCGAAACAGATTCCTGGAAACGCAACAGTGGACCTCTCGTTCAACAATCTGACAGGGCCAGTACCAGAGTCTTTGGCTTTGCTCAACCAGAAGACAGAGTTTCTATCAGGAAATGCTGCTCTTTGTGGTAAGCCTCTGAAGGTTCTGTGCACCGTTCCCTCTACTGAGTCCATGGCTCCGCCCAACGTCACCACATCTTCACCAGCCATTGCTGCCATACCGAAAATTGACTCAAACCCTTCAACAAACGCAACAGGAACCACCCCCAGTTCTCAGAGTGTATCACCAAGTGGCCTAAAACCTGCCACCATAGCAGCAATTGTGGTGGGAGACTTGGCTGGCATGGCCCTTTTGGCCCTCGTCATTCTCTTCGTCTACCAACAGAAAAAGAAAAGATACTCGGATCCACGTCCAAACTCAAAAGGAGACACCAATGCTGCTTCTCGTAACAACTCAGTAAAGAAAGACGAAACTGTTTCGAGACAAGATGCAGATGCAAGAGCAGTCACCCCTTCACTTCCTTGTTCCTGCTTAACAATCAAAGAAGAAGAAACTTCAGAAGCAACTAGCTCCGACAGTGACCGCGAGAGCAACACAGCAGTGGACATCATGGCAGCACAAAACGGGAGCCTTCCGAAACAAGGCACTCTTGTAGCCGTTGACGGGGAAACAAATTTGGAGCTCGAGACTCTGCTCAAGGCTTCAGCCTATATTCTGGGAAACAGCCGTGTGAGCATAGTCTACAAGGCAGTACTAGAGGATGGAAGAGCCTTTGCTGTTAGAAGGATCGGTGAGTGTGGGATTGAGAGAAGGAAAGACTTTGAGAACCAAGTTCGTGCCATTGCAAAGCTTCGCCATCCCAATCTGGTTAAAGTTCGGGGCTTCTGCTGGGGTCGAGATGATAAACTCCTAATATGTGACTATGTCCCCAACGGCAGCCTCGCCACCACTGATCACAGTAAGTTCACTCTCCACCTTAATCACCACGACATCAAATATCATTCATATTGATCTCTTAAACAGTTCATTAGATTTTTTGTCAAAATTGATTAGGAGTTTGACTTTATCAACGTACATGTTCAATGATGTTGAATTATGTTGTTTGGTTTTGTTATTGATGAGAGTGTGATTATGGTTTAGGAAAAGCAGGTTCGTCCCCATTGAACTTGTCCTTGGAGATTCGGTTTAAGATAGCAAAAGGGGTGGCACGTGGGTTGGTCTTCATTCACGAGAAGAAACACGTGCATGGCAATGTTAAACCCAGCAACATCCTGCTAAACTCAGAAATGGAAGCCATCATAAGCGATTTTGGGCTGGACCGGCTCCTCCTGAACGATGTGACCCACAGAGCAAACGGTTCGGCCAGACAATCAATGGCGAGCCAAAGAAGCCAGCAAGAGCTGGCATTTGGGTCAAGTCCCTTCGCAGCAATGGGATCATCGTCGAGTGGTGCGGGCCACATAATGCCCTACCAAGCCCCAGAGTCACTGGAGAACATCAAACCCAGTCACAAATGGGACGTGTACGCTTTTGGAATGCTTCTGCTGGAGCTTCTAACGGGGAGGGTTTTCGTGGAGAGGGAGTTGGAGCAGTGGAGTGAACCGGGTTTAGTGGAGGAGGAAAAGAACCGGGTTTTGAGAATGGTTGACGCAGCCATAAAATGTGAAATAGAAGGGAGGGAGAATTTGGCATGGGCATGGTTGAAGTTGGGACTTAGCTGTGTTTCTCATGCCCCACAAAAGAGACCCTCTATGAAAGAGGCTCTCCAAATCTTGGACAAGATCCCTGCTTCTGCTCCACTCCATTAATTCTTCTTCATAATGATGTCATTCACACCGCTTTTATATGAAGGTGTTTGTTTATCCTTTTCCAGCTTTTGTTGACTTCAGTTAGCATCAACAGAGGAAAATATTAGAGAGAAGTGTTTGTTCATGCAAGGTCAGAATGATTGTAACTTTCACTAATCATCACTCAAACCAATGCTTGTCTGATCTATATAGCTAGCTAGCTCCATTTTTGGTCATGGGCATACCCATGCTTCTGCACTGGTCTTTCTTTTTCAATCATCACGCGCGGTTGTAGAATAAAACAAAATCAAAAAGCAAGTTATATTATATTCTTGGATTAAGATACTAAGACAAAGATGTTTTCCTGTCTCGGTCCATTTTCCAGGAGATTAGTCAAATGTTCCTTTTTTTTTTTTTTCAAGCTCAAAATAGTAGGTGTAAACGTGTTCGGATTAAAAGTTTGACAAAAGTTTGAAAATAATTTATTTATTTTTTTGTAAAAAAATAAATTATATAAAGAAATTGACGGTAAGGAATATCTGTTTTTATAAAATGAATTGGACTAAACGCATGTTAAATGGCACAGGTGGAGCACGTGCTTACTGGTTTTAATTTGTCAGGAGTTTAACGGCAATGCATGTGATGAGTGTAGTTTGGTGGTGTAGGATAAGAAAAAAAATAGTAGTGAGTTTAGTCGAAAATGGTGTGGTTCTATTTTTGTTTCTTGATGATACCTAAAATGGTGTAGCTGTATTTTTCAGACCATTAACAACTCTTTCGTCTCATATTCGAGCAATTTAATCTTGAGTTTAATATATTAATTAAACTCGTGTTGAAATCTTTGATATATAATTAAAAATGGAAAATCCCAATATTTTGTTAATAGTCTAACACGGGGACAACCAATTCTTTTATTTGGCAATCAAATAACACAAACCTAAACCCTTGTCTTCTACCGACACAACCAAACTCCCTCTCCATAATCTTTGTTCCATTATTGTCTATCTTGGTCTGGCCCCTTTGTAAATTTATTCCTAAATAAAAACCTTTGTGTATGCATAAATTTGGTTTAGATTAATTTTCATCAGTTTTCAAAATCAAGATTCAAATACAATCCAACTGATTTTCTTATTTTTTTTATTTCCCATGTGTGTAGACTGTTGGATGGACATTTTAATGTTTTTAGATTGATCAGTATATTCCACTCCTAACGGAGCCTTGCTACAACGTGCAAGAATTTCTAATTAAAAAACAGTGTTTTTGCGATTTCAACACTGTCATTTAAATAGTGCATCTAACGTTAACAAAATTTAGTTAAGTAACTTTTGAATCTCTATGAGCATTTCTCGATTGGTTTCTGATATAGAATTTTAGTGATATGCAATTGCTTAAAGTTTTTTCTATTGGTAATTTGTCATTTTGTTAGTTACTTTGTTAAATTATATCTACATATTAAGTACCATGGTGACACTTTTTTTTTTTTTCATTTTGATTTACATATTTTATCACTTAAGTTAAAAACACAGTAAAATACAGCTATTGAAGTTAACATTTTATTTTTTAAAAATATAAGAGTAAACATTTAAGTGTTTAACAAATATTTTATTTAAACGAGTTCATATATATATACTTTATTGTCTTTTTAAGGTTTAGCATTTTTGCATTATTATAGGTCATGACGTCCTACTTTAACACTCATAGTTTATCTATCACTCGTAACATATTAAATTTTATTATTAAAAAAAAAAATCCAAATACGAGAGGGGTTGAAATCAAACTTATGTCACAAATTTATCATCAAGTAAATCAAACCAACAAAAATATTGTTTATTGACGATAGTGAGATTTGTAATGTTATTTATACATTTATTACTTTTTCTCTATATATGAGTGTCTTTAAATTCACTCCAGAACACAAATTAAGATATTGACCCATCTTTCTCTTATCTTCAATAAAACAATACATAACTTAGTGAAAGTCTCCATAAATATTAAATCACATTCCCACCAAAGATCTTTCAAGCCTCTAACTTGTATTTGCTAAATGATTAAAATAGTCACCATCAATTCAAAATACAGAGATTATGAAATTCCATTATAAATTGGAAAAGCCCTAATAAATTATCCTCTTGCACTGAAAAACACCAAGTACAAGAGGACTAACCAGGATTACCTTTAATAACATCATCGATATTGCTTTTGGTGGATCTACCAAATTATTTGTTAATAGATGAACATCGACAAAATGTTGTCCAGTGTTAAAGGATGTCGATCAAAAATAGTGTTGCAAACAGAAAGATGAAAAGAAAACACTTCATTATCCAATGTAACAAATGTGATTTTATAAGATACAATTAGAGGATATATAAGCATAATAGATGTACACTAATGAAGAAGAAAATCAAATCTAGACAAAAAAAATGACTCGGATCCCGCTTGAAACTGTTATAAATGTTTAGCAACTACCTATCGAATTTGTAGAAGAACAAGTTTCAACTAATTGAGATAGAAGTTATCAATTTATACGGACTCCATAGGTAGTTGAAAGACAGCAAAAAAAAAAAAAAAAAAAAAAAAAACAAGTCAAATAATTTCAAGATTAAATTAAATATAAAGTGAAAATGTAGATTTTTTTTTTTTTAACATGGAACTTGTTGTAATTTAGTGTGGTTGTACTTATTAAGTTTTATTTTTTATTTAAACTTGAACTGTACACCAAAATAACTACTCAATCAAAATCAAACTTATATTAATAGCCAAAAATATAATAGTTGTAAATAAACATTGTGTATTGTGACTAAAAATATCACTTCATTTTCCCTTTTTTTTTTTTTTTTTTTTTTTTTTTTTTTAGTTTTCAACTTAACATATCATCCAAGAATGAGAAAAATGTATAAGCATCACAGATAACTAACTTATCACCAAAATACAACGTTAAAAACTTAATATGATTAAAATTATTTTTAAATATTTTTCATGATATCTCACTTTTTAAAAAACGGTGCAAGAAAAAAAAAAGGTTAAAGGTCCAAGGTATAAACAGTGCAGTTTTGATGATATTCTTCAATTATTTTTAAAACTGTAAGGTATTTGATTATTTTTTTTTTATTTAGAATCCAACTGGTCCAACTTTTATTTAGAATTGAACTACCTGACCACTAATTTTGAGGTAAGTAATATTAATTCTTTTAAATTCTCTTAGCTTATCCCAGCTACCTGTTTTATTAAATTTACCTTGTTCTTTATTTTTCTTTTCTTTTTTTACATGCAAAGAGATTTCAATCAATATAACCCGAATTTTTCTCCCCAATTAGATGCAAAGTTTTCAATGTCCCAATGATAAAAATGTTGAAAATACTCTATTGTTTTCAAATTATTCATTTACAACAAATCTGCAGATTTTTTCCTAATTTTCATTTTCTGGTTTCTTGTAATTTTATTTTTCTTCCAGTTTTTCTTAATGTTGAATATATATATATATATATATATATATATATATATTATTTTCAAAATATAAAATATAGAAATTAATTTTCAGAAAATTAAAAAAAAGGTGATATGAAGAAAAAAGATGCTAACAAGACCCAACATTATTAGATTTCTTAACATTTAAGGCCCAATAATCTAGAAACGTGTGCAGAACATACAGCCCAATACAAAAACCAAAGGTGATTTCAAATTCACAACAACGCTCCTAATAAAAAAAATAAAAAGTTTGTTCCTGCACCTCCACAGCTTTTTCTTCTACCTCTCCATATTTTTTTTACACTTTCCTTCTTCAAAGATTACATTATCTGTGTCGTCGTCCTGTAATACATCTTCATTTTTGCTCAAGTCATTTCGAAAATAAAAAATACACTTCCATAATATTTTTAAAATGACCTATTCCGAAAACAAAAATGTAGGTATATTTTTTTTTCTAGATTGCATCATTCCAGAAGCGATTTCAATTTTATGCATAAATATAAATTAAATATTTCATTTACTTTTAACGTATGTAATAAGAAAACATATTCTTGTATGAAATATTCTTAAATTAGCATTGAAAGAAAAGAAATTAGAAATTAAATTATAAGCAGTGAAGGAATAAACTATTCTAAATTTAAGAATAATAAATTTACAGTCTCTAACCTATTAAAAATGCACAAGTATACAGCAATTTAAAGTGTCTTTGAAAGGACAGATTATCACGTTTATCATGTTTCTCCAACTATTTTATTGCATGTGCGGTAGTTGTAGAATGATAGGTTGTCGGTGAACCCTTTCATTAATAATTCAGAAAAACAACCTCTGGCACTCAGATAAAGTGTTCCCTTCTCTTGCTGCAGTGGGAACAAAAATCCAATGGAAACCAACACACTCACACTCCCAAAACCCAAAAGGCAGATCTTCATCCTCTCAGGCCAAAGCAACATGTCCGGTCGCGGCGGAATCGTCAGGGCCGCCGATCGCAAATACTGGGACGGTCTCCTTTCGCCGGAGTGCAGCCCCCACCCTTCCATCCTCCGCCTCGCCGCCAACCTCCAATGGGAACCGGCAAAGGAGCCCATCCACATCGACATTGACACACGCAAAGCCTGCGGCGTGGGCCCCGCCATGGCCTTCGCCAATGCGCTTCGGCCGCGCGTGAGTGACGAGGTGGGGCTGGTCCCCTGCGCCGTGGGCGGCACCGCCATAAGAGAGTGGGCGCGTGGGGAGGAACTGTACGAGAATATGGTGAAGAGAGCGAAAGAAAGCGTGAAAGGGCACGAGAATTGCGAGATGAAAGCGTTGCTGTGGTTCCAAGGAGAAAGCGACTCAAACACTGAGGAAGACGCTTCAGCTTACAAGGTTAACATGGAGACCCTCATCCACAATGTTCGACAAGACCTCAATTTACCATCACTTCCCATTATTCAGGTTTCCAACATCACTACCTTTATGTATTTTCGCATTATTCGGGTTTATTTTATAGGAATTGTAATGATGATGATGAGTGTGTACCGTGTAGGTTGCCTTAGCATCAGGATTTGAGTACATAGAGAAAGTGAGGGAAGCACAAAAAGCGATTGATATTCCAAATGTGATTTACGTGGACGCAAAAGGATTGCAGTTGAAGGAAGATAATCTTCACTTAACCACCGAGTCTCAAGTTCAGTTGGGTCGCATGCTTGCTGAGGCTTATCTTACACATTTTCATGCCTCACCTATTGGAATTCAAACCTAATTTTTGTTGGGCTTTGTGGAGGCTTGATTTGAGTTAGGCCCAATTAGACAGTAACCCTAGTTTCTCCCTATAAATACACAACTTGTATTTGTAATCTTCAGCAATCACAAGTGAATAAAATTCTTCCTGTTGCACGTGGATTAGGGAAACCGAACCACGTTAAATCTTGTGTGTTGCCCGTGTTCCGTTCTTTCTTCTATTCCTTGCAGATTATTTGTGTGTGTTGTTTGTTTAAGACTCATCAATTGGTATCAAGAGCTGGGTTCAACACGAGAACACAAATTGCAAGCAGAGCCACACAGCAGCAGAACCACCGCCGCTGCCGCCGCTGCAAATCTGAGTGCGCTGCAGAACCGCCGCCGCTGCAGAACCGCCGCCGCT
>Ga0209700_101703_pt1 | contig 45613 bp, 22 predicted proteins | sample SiratroredBW_FD_187528 | JGI IMG/M metagenome (GOLD analysis project Ga0209700, IMG submission 187528) | Root nodule microbial communities of legume samples collected from California, USA - Siratro red BW (SPAdes) (version 2) | ecosystem: Host-associated > Plants > Roots > Nodule | place: USA... | reverse complement strand
TTACATACATCTCCTTCACTTTATACTTATTTCTTTTATTCATATTCATCTTCTTCTTCTTCACCCACACTTATCTTCTTTATCCACACTCATTCCATTCTTCCACTATAATTTTGTTTTTTTTTTTTTTGTGTTTTATTTTTGTTAAAAATGTAGATGTATAAGAAACTTTTTTTTTTTTCAAATTATTGTTAATAGCATCGACCACGTTAACATAAATTAAATTAACATTAAAAATATATTTCATTTAGTTGGTTTAGCATCGACTTAGTTCACTTTAAACTAATTTAAAAATTAATACCAACTTACCTAATACTATTTAAAATCAACTAATAAATTAACATGTTTATAGTATGTGCCCTCAAATCCAATGTTACTGACTATTAATGTCAATTCTTATTTGTTAGTTGTGTAAAAATGGTGTTAAATGTTGCAATAAATTTAGTACACACAAAACTAAATATTTATTAAAATAGATTTAGTTAAATATATATTAAAGATAAAATTAAAAAAGACTGATTTAACATATAAACAATTATACCTATCAACTTCAACACCATAATATTTAGCTTGATTTTAATTTCATTTATTTTCTAATTCTTTTGGTTCCAATTCCATTGACAACCCGTAATATCTATGAATTTGTAAATAGTTAGAAAAACACTTTCAATAAGCCTTAATTATGTGTTTAATTAGCAAATATATTTATCTAGACCGTATTAAAATCAAAGTTCAATAATTGTCGACATAGATACACAATGAAATGGTTGTAAAAGCAGAGCCATTTTCAACTCAAGCTATTTTAACAGAAAATTAAAATTTAATTTTGTATTTATGTTGACGAATTTAATAAAAACCACTCTTCAACCAAAATCAAAATACAAAACAAAACACTCTCCTATTGTGAACTCTTTTCCAAATTTATGAATTAGACTTTAAAAAATCCCAAATTACATACTTGAGTCTAAGAGTAACTAAAGTTTTTTCTTATGAACAAATATTTGGCAAAGATATAATTTAAAATTAACTCTTAGAAGTTCATCAATTACATCCTATTACATGAAAAATAACATATATTAAAATAAAAACAAAAACAAAAGCATAAGCATAAGCATAAGCATAGAAAGACCAAATCATATTCATATTAAGAAACATACGAAATCAAACTCTCTTCAAATATATTAAAGAAAACAAAAGCTAAGGAGTTGATATCTACTTAAAAAAAAAGCCTAAACTAATAACACCAGGTAAGATATTAACCATTTAAAATATATTTTGGCTGAAATAAAATATTCTTTAGCAAATTTTTTGAGTAAAAAGAAAATGAAAATGGGATGAGAAAAAGTTTAAATCTTGATTACATTAACACCACTATTTCTTATTTGCATTCATTCTAATAAATAGGATGTCAAGAGATATTTTTTCTAAAAAATTTCAGTTGTGTGATCTAAGACTATATGCTTTTTAATTTACCATTATAGGTCTTAAATGCACAGTACAGTGCTAGTTGGGTGAAGCATGACATGTCAGTCTTAATTGATAGTACGGTGCCAGTTCAATTGATTTATTACAAGTACAAGATGATCACAAAATATCCTTTCCATCCCTATCTTTTCCTTTGTCAGTAAAATTTTATAACATGTGTAATGTTTTATTTTATTTATTTTTCTAACACTACACTATATCTTTTCCAGTTGTTTTAAAAAATGGTTTAACATTAAATATGCAATATTGTAATATGTAATATTGTTTGACAAGATTTATTATTAAAACAAATAGCATTATCATTGCTTATATAAGTAATGTTAGTGAGAAAAATTATACTTCAAATAAGAGAAATTAATAAATAAATGTTTTAAATATATTAATATAAAGTTAATTATATTTATAAAATTTAGTTAAATATTCGCTTTATTGCATTCAAGCGGATATTTGGGACAAACCTTAAATCTACACAGTACATGAACATCAGATTCACAATATCAAAATAAAAAATAAAAGAAGTAACAATCAATTATGAGTATTATAATAATTTATAAAACGGAAGAAGTAGAAAGTAGAGAATCTTTTCATCTAAGACTTTGCGTATAGGAATTCATATATTTTTTTAATACTTTTTACCTTTAATTAAGATGAAAAATGTTAGAATATTACTTTTTACAGGAACCTGATTTAGTAAATTTATTTATCAAACTCATTCATTAATGTACCTTTTATGATTAATTTATATTAATATAAAATATTTATTAGTTTTTTCAATAATTAATCTATACCTAAAAAATCGATTACCTGTAGGGATTCTTGTCACGTTTATTTTATATGAATTTTTTATTATTGTGTCATACGAAAAATTAAAAGCATTAAAATAATAGAAATTAGTCTGGGATAGCTAAATAAAGAATATAAAAAAAAATATCTCCCCTTTCACTACAGCATTATCACAGTATAATTTAAGTTATTATTCCTTTTGTCAAAGTCAATATTATGAGTTCCATCTCTCTTTGTGGCGAAAGTGGCCACTTAATTTAAGTGCTTACACAACATCATTACTGTTGAAGATGACGTAAATTGCTGCTTATAACACTCGCATGCCGTACGCACAATGAAGCTTTGTAAGTGTGAGGAGACACTTTTTGTTCTTCTATTTCACTCCAAGCCTAGAGAATCATCTGTTATACACATCTTACAAAATAGTATGTTTCTATAATCCAAATTTTCTACTTAGTTAAAAAGTCTAAACAAGTAGTAATCATTTTCTTAACTTCGTTATTTGATTAATCAACAATTACTACTTATGCCTTTGGTATGTTCTTGCAGTACAGGACAACACACCATGAGAAAGATTTGGCTTCTTGTCCTCGTCATGTTCTACCATGGCTTTCCTTCAATGGGAATCAGTTATACAAGACCAACAACTGTTAACGTAGGCGCACTTTTGTCCTTCAATTCAACGGTTGGGAGAGTGGCTAAAGTTGCTATAGAAGCCGCAGTGGATGATGTAAACTCAAATGCAAACATTCTTAACGGAACTACGCTCAAGATTTTAATGTTGGACACCAAATTATCCACTGGGTTCCTAGGAATCGTGGACTGTATGTCCTTCTCAAACACGTTTGTTTTTTTTTTTTTTTTCCACTCTACACTTTTGTCCTTAGTATGTATGTTCTTATTGATTTATTTTCGCAGCATTAAGATTGATGGAGAATGACACTGTGGCCATAATTGGTCCCCAGTTCTCGGTGATGGCTCATGTGATATCACATATTGCAAATGAGATGCAAGTGCCTCTCCTTTCATATGCAGCAACGGACCCTACACTGACTTCACTGCAGTTCCCATATTTTGTTAGGACCACACAGAGTGATCTGTATCAGATGACTGCTGTGGCAGAAATTGTGGATCACTTCCAATGGAGAGATGTCATTGCCATTTACATTGATGATGATCATGGAAGAAATGGGGTGTCTGCTTTAGGGGATAAGCTAGCAGAGAAACGTGGTAAAATATCACACAAAGCACCATTTAAGCCTGGTAACATTACTCGGGAGGAAATAAACAGTGCATTAGTTAAGATAGCTCTAATGGAATCAAGGGTAATAGTCCTTCACATATACCCTTCTTTTGGTCTAGATGTATTGAGTGTGGCTCGGTCACTTGGCATGATGGGAAGTGGCTATGTGTGGATAGCCACAGATTGGCTTTCTACATTATTAGATTCAAATCCGTCATTGTTCACCACTCAATCCATGAATGATATCCAAGGTGTTATCACCTTGCGCATGTACACCCCTGAGTCAGAAATGAAAAGAAAATTTAGTTCTAGTTGGAACAAACTGAGCAAGGAAAAGGATCCTGTTGTGGAGGGTCCTTTCGCATTGAACACCTTTGGCTTTTACGCCTATGACACCGTTTGGGTGCTTGCTTCTGCACTCGATGCGTTTTTCAATAGTGGGGGAACTTTGTCATTTTCAAATGATTCAAGTCTAAACATGTTAAGGGGGGACAGTCTTCACCTTGATACTATGGGAGTCTTTCTTCATGGTGGCAAGCTGCTTCAAAAAATTTTGGAGGTGAACAGAACTGGTCTCACAGGCCAAATGATGTTTGGTCAAGATGGAAACTTAGTGCATTCATCATATGAAGTCATTAATGTGATAGGCAGTGGAATTAGGAGGATTGGTTACTGGTCTGAAACTTCTGGCCTTCACACTGGGGAGGCTTCTAATCATTCCATTTCTAGTGAAGGACTATATAGCGTGATCTGGCCTGGTCAAACTACTCAAACCCCACGTGGATGGGTTTTTTCTAGCAATGGAAGACACTTGAGAATTGGGGTGCCACTTAGAATTAGTTACCGTGAGTTTGTGTCAAGATCTGAGGGAACTGAGATGTTTAGTGGATATTGCATAGATGTGTTTACTGCTGCTCTCAACTTGTTGCCTTATCCCGTTCCCTACAAGTTTGTTCCATTTGGAGATGGTAAAACCAACCCACCAAATACAAAACTTCTCAACATGATCACTGTTGGGGTGAATATTACATTTAACTTTCATTGGTTATCCAGTTTCTATGAGCTCATTCTAACTTATTGTACTAAAATTCCTTCTAATATGCATGTAGGAGTTCGATGCTGTTGTGGGGGACATTACCATTACCACAAACCGAACTAAGATAGTGGATTTCACACAGCCATATATTGAGTCGGGGCTGGTGGTTGTGGCACCTATAAGGAAGATGAAATCCAGTGCTTGGGCTTTCCTCAGACCATTCACTCCGATGATGTGGTTTGTGACAGGAATGTTTTTCTTAGTTGTGGGAGCTGTTGTATGGATTTTGGAACGTCGCTTAAATGATGACTTCAGAGGCCCAGCTAGAAGGCAGTTTGTGACCATTATATGGTAATTAATTATTCTCCAAAATAACCTCTTTCTTTATACTGACACTGAATACAAACTTCAACAATTGCTGACATCTGAATTGTTTCTCTATGCAGGTTTAGCTTTTCAACCCTGTTTTTTGCTCATCGTAAGTGGTTGAAATTTGAAGCTTTTCCTTTGCTAGTTCCTTGTGGTATTTTGTTGCTTTACTATTAAACAGATTGCAGACTTTATTTCATACGGTATAGATAATCAAAAGGTATACAGATGCCATTTTTCAAACAAACAGTAAAAGATAGAATATTAAGCCAATCAAAAGTGATTGTTTCTTTTCATATTACTATTTTTGGTTTAGTCTTTAATAAAAACCTGTATTATACCTATCACAATGACCAAGGTAACATTGTAATCTAATTTTAATTCTAAAAAAAGCACTAAGATCACTTAAAAGTCTATATTTAAGTTTTTGTTCTTGGTTTAATCTCTCTAAGATATTTTCAGGAGAGAAAACTGTGAGCACCCTTGGTCGCTTAGTGCTGATCATATGGCTGTTTGTGGTTTTGATACTGAACTCAAGCTACATTGCAAGCCTCACCTCCATCCTAACTGTGGAACAGCTCTCTTCCTCAGTTAAGGGAATTGAAAGCTTAGCAACAAGCGATGAGAGGATTGGTTTCCTGAGTGGCTCCTTTGCTGAAAATTATCTGACAGAGGAGCTAAACATACACAGATCAAGGCTTGTTCCTCTCAACTCCCCATCAGAATATGAAAAGGCCTTGAAAGATGGCCCTGCTAATGGAGGTGTCACTGCCATAATAGATGAACGTGCATACATGGAACTGTTCCTGGCTACCAGATGTGAATACAGTATTGTTGGGCAAGAGTTCACCAAGATGGGATGGGGCTTTGTGAGTGCTTTTATTCTCCTCTTTTCTGTGAAATTCAGCACATTCACATTCATTCTTCAAAGTCCAAACCATTAAAAGATAGCTTTTCTAATACAAGCATTCTTTCTAGAGTCAAAGAGTACAGACATGCATTATTCCCCTTCTGTAAACTTCTATACAATTTCATTCTTCTTTGAGTAATAATTGCTAGATATTTCTCAATTCCAAACTTCTTTTTCTCTTATCAAATGTCAAATTCTCATGTCAACCAATGGAAGTTTCATCAAGAATTGAGTTTGTCTCAGCAAAGTTTTATATTTCAATTTTTTTGTCATTTTATAACAAGTATTTAGTATTTCTTATCCAAACTACTTCCTTTTCTCTATTATTTCTTGTAGGCATTTTCTCTTGATAAAAACAAAATTTGGTTATTTTCTTCTTTCAAAGACATCTACATGATTGAAAATATATTGTTCTTCTTTAAAGGACAATCTGATGATTATTTTTAAGATATTCAGAAAATTATCTTTTCCTCAATTCTTATGGAATGATTGATTCTGTACAAGAGCAGGATTCCTTTCCTATAATCACCAAAGGTACCCCTTCTTTTATAATACTAATTAATTAGTAGTGTCACACTAAACTCAATTATCAATCTAATAATAAAAAATAAAAGTGTTTCAATTTAACAAGTCTCCACCTAGACCAGATTTAAGTCAATCTGGAATAATCCTTAGAAGGGGCATCCCATGCTGATAAGACACATTTCATTCCCACTCACAGCAACAGTTTAGAACATCAGGTCCAACCAAAAATTCATAATTTCAGTTTTATAAATATAGAAAAAGATTGGTGGATACTTCTATTTTAACTAGTTGACATATAAAGTGATAATAAAAGAGAGAGGAAAAAAAGTATAAGTAAATAATATAAAGAAATAAGAAGAAAATGTAAATGTTAATGAGATATTTGAAATCATGGAGTATGCACTTTTCATCTGCATTATTTCTACATATACATACATATATTTATATAAATGATGTTAGATTAACAAGAACATAGATTGAGCATGTTTAAATTGTTACAGGCCTTCCCAAGAGACTCTCCCCTAGCAATTGACATGTCCACTGCCATCTTAAAACTTTCAGAGAATGGTGATCTTCAGAGAATTCATGACAAATGGCTGACAAGAAGTGCATGTAGCTCAGAGGGTGCAAAACAAGGCACAGACCGTCTTGAGCTAAAAAGTTTTTGGGGTCTGTTTCTACTTATTGGCATAACATGCTTCATTGCTCTCCTTTGCTATGTTGCAAGGATGGCCTACCGATTCAGCAGACACTCCAACACTAACTCCAAAGGCTCATCCCACTCCGCACGTCTTCGATCATTCTTTACCTTTGTGAATGAAAGAGAAGAGGAAGACAAAAATATGTCAAAGAGAAAACGAACCGAAAAGGGATCTAGTGGAAGGGTGGCGCATGATCAAGAAGAATTGGATGCCTCAAATGTTAGTGTCCATATTTAAAATTAGACCCAAGGCTAACAAACTTAGATGCTCATATTAATTAGAATATTTTTGTTTAAGGAAAACTATTTAGATACGTTATTAATATTTTAAAAAATATAATTAAGGAACGAAGTGATATTAATATTTATCGTCTTAGTAAATATAATTACATCTAATTCAATTTTACAAAACTTATTTATATTTATATGGTCAAATTTGTATTTTAATTATATATTAAACATGCTGTATATTTTCACGAATTTAGTTTGGCTCTCTTTTCCTCTTTATGCATTCTAACTTAGTATCAAAGTACAATTTGGAGGGGTTGAGGTTGCACAAGAAAAATATGAATTTCATTTATACCAATCATTCGATATTCACAATAAAGAATTATGGTAAGTAGAAAATATAGACATGAGTTATTATGAGGTTTCAAGAGGTGTAAAATCTTATTAAAGAAAGTTGAAAATATTTGGTGTAAGAGGAATAGAAGTTCAGCGAGCTACAAATAACAATATTAAAAGAAAAATTGCACGGTGTTGTTAATCTTGTATTAGAGTGTTCGACATAAATTTTTTGAGAAAATTATGTAAATAAAGACACCGGAAAGGGTTGATAGATTTTTGAAAAGGTTTATAGAAATGCCACAAAGGTCAAGAAAGTTAATCTTCAAAAGATACGAGGACAATATAAGCTTTTGTTAATGGAATATAACAACACAATGACTAAGTATATTACTTGTGTTTAGATAATGATAAACATGATGAAAGGTCTTAAAAGAGAAGATGATTGAGTTATAAGTAATTGAGAAAGTATTGCATGTTCTACTAGCAAAGTTTAATCATATAATTGTAGTTATAGAAAAATCAAATAATCTTAGAGAGTTTTAAGGTTTTTTTATAGTTAAGTGAATGAAAAAAGAACAAGCCCTCTAAACATAGACAAATCCAAATAAGACATTTTTTAAAAAAAAAAATAAGAACAAAATAAGTCAAGATTAGAAGTGACCAAAAAGAATGAGAAAGAAGATTGCAAGAAAGAAGCTTATTTTCAATAAAAGAAAAAATCTGCAATTTTGTTGATGATGTGAAATGTTATAATTAAATAAAATAAGTCATATTTTCAATTACTGTTTGAAACCAAATCCAAAGAAAAGATAAAGTTCAAATAATACAAAAAGAGAAAAAAATGATTAAAAACAAGTGTCATTAATGACGACCCTTATTATTCGTGATATATTATATAAATGTTGTTAAATATATAACTAGAGGTTTAATGGATTTAAAATACTTTGGATTTGAAAATTCGAATCTCTATTAACTATACTTCCTAATTTTGTCATTAATAATATGTTGGAATTAGAACTTTTTGACCATAAAGTTAATTACACTGTATAATAAATTGAAAGCGATGACGAGAGTAATATATTTTTATCGTGATATGTGAGTAATATTTTTTTATAGTAATAGCATAAATATTGTGTTGTCTTTAGTGTGAGATCACTTCGTGCTTCTTCCCACCGTAGATTTATTTCAAATATTATAATGTTTTTTAATATTAACAATCAAAAAATGAATTATAGTCCATTGGAGATCTCATACATTATTTTTTTGTACTGAAACACATCAGGAATAAAATTATATACAAGTAAATCTAAGATTTTAAATTACAGTCATCACCGTTTTGTTGCAATTATTTGCTAAGAAGTTTTATAATAATTTTTTCTGGTACCTTTAGTTGAAAGAAATGAAGAATTAGACTTAAATTCTGAACAAATGATGACATTTTAAATTGAATTATCACGAACAAAATTACAATTAATTCAAGATTTAAATAATAAAAAATACTCATAAAAAGATGATACATAATACAAATATTTATGGTAATATGTTTCAACATTTCATCCTTTTTTATCATTATTAAAAAATATATTTTAGTTGAAATTTATTAAAGGATAAATTAACAACTTTAAAAGATTTCACATTATATCATATTATAGGAAGATATAATAGAAGATTAAATAAAAGTATTATATATAATATAAATATTATTGATTATATATATCATTTATTCCTTATTTCTATAATTATAATAAAAATCTATATAATAAATTTATAAGTTTATAGAAAATTGTTATATTTATTCTTTTTAAAATTGTGTTAAAAGTATAGTAGAATGGATAAATATTAAAAAAAGTGTTTTTGAATCGAATACTTTATTAATATTAATACGTATCGTACGTCATACCCGTATCAGTATTTAATACATTTGAATACAGGGACACATCATTTAATGCATCCGAGATTCATAATTTGAGATAAACTTAATTTTTTAGTGTAATATTGTTTAAAAAAAATAAATTTTGAAGTTTTTATTTTTATTATTTAAATCCATATACAATGGAGAAAAAAAAATATCTTCTAATTTATTTTTGAACAAAACCACTCTAACAATTGGTAATCTAAGATTAATATTAGGCCACAATATAGCACACTTGTGCAAAACATGCTCTCCTTACATTATCTAAGATTAGTCTAAGATTATCAATGTGTTGGATAATATTCAATGGTGTTCAGTGCTTCAAGCATTTAGTAGGCAACTTGCCAAAGCACTATGATAATTAATTCCATGGCATTTGAGAATTCACCAACATTTTGCATCTAATTAGAAGCCTCTCTCATCACAACTCATGATTATTTACTCTAATTAATCTGTCTACCACTCAAATTAGAAACCATTCATGATTGGAATTAATAGATCACCACAGGATACTGAGGCTTACTAGTGAATTATATTAAAAATTATGGTATGATTAAATGCAAGAAAATATCGGTCAATATATATATATATATATATATATATATATATATATATATATATATATATATATATATATATATATAGACACACTTGGCTCCATTTTTATAGTTTACCACTTGAATTGAATTGCATCAACTAAAAAGGAACCACAAAAAAGCATCATTTTGTTGATTAGGTAAATTACACCAATTGCTGCCTTCGTCTTTGGCTGCTGATTGAAAGTCATGAAGTTTTTACCTGTAGTGATCCAAGGAAACCAAATCTTCTAATTGATTTTTTAGCTGTTATTCCAACTTGATTTAATTTTCTTCAATTTGATTCGTAATTTACATTTTTTTCATTACTATTCACCGTCTCACTTTCGTAATCTTACAGTTTTCTCATTTCTTGTTTCTCTAGTGTAAAAACTATTTACAAAAATTGAGTGCAAAATTATTTATAATTTTTGGCATTTTATTAATATGCTATCAGATTGAAAAGGAACCAAAAATGATCATCAAAATTCCAAAGGGCAGCATATATAAAGAGAGGGTAACCCCACATTAATATGGAGATATCTCTATATTTGTAAAAAATGTAAGGAACAAAGGTATAGAACACCTACGACATCATTAGGGTACTAAATTATAAGGATTTTTTCATTTTGATACAAGTTTTTATAAAATTTTTAGAATAGGTAAAAATAAAAATTTATTTTTATTATAAATAAATTGTGCCAAATTGATCCAATTTTATTAAGAAAAACTAATAAAATCGTATCATTGTAACATAATTTTAAAAATTAAATTGCAATCTTATCTTATCAATATAATAATATTATGATTTGCATTAAAATTTTTAAATAAATTCGTATCATAGTAACATCATTTCTTTATAATAAAATTATGTCAACTTAGTATAATTTATCTATTGCAAAAATTAAAAAATAAAAATTTGTTCATTCTAAAAGTTTTGTAAAAACGTTACACAAATGAAAAAAAAACAAATTAAAAGTTAGGTTATAAATAACACACAACGAAGAAAAAAATAAAAAGTAATTTTCAAACTTGCAACTAAGAGTTCCGAACTCATTTAATGTCTTCTGGTACAAGAAAATCAAATCCCTCGTAAATTGAAATATTGCTAATTGAGATTTTATTACTTTTTTTTTTCATTTAATTTGTTTTTATATTTTTGTATAAATTCATATTATTTAATTTTTCTGTTATCATGATTCTTATCTTATCAAGTTATTTTCCTCATTTATTTTGTGTGTTAAAAAGTATGAAATTTTGTATTTTAAATAAAATAATATTATAATTAATATAAAATAAAAATTATTTTTATTATTTTCACTAAAAATATATTAAAAAATTATTATAGTTACCTCCATTAGTAATAGTGAGGGCAAGAATTTTTTTATCTTATATAAGTGATGATATAAAAATTATTAAGAAACATAATGACTTTCTTAAACTACGTGGTCACTCGTTTTATCATCTTCTTTCGTTGTTAAATTTTTCTTAATAACTTCTCTTATAATTTAAAAAAAAATAACCCATTTGTTTTTTTTATTATTATAACTTAAAGATACATTATAATTATTAATAAAATATTCTAATAACCTGCTAACCAAATCTAAAAGACTAATACTCCACACTGAGATTTAGTTAAACTAATGAGAAATACTTATTACGTCTCTTCATACTTTTTTAATATAAATTTTGTAATATAAAACATTTAGTTTAAACTAATGAGAAAAATAATAATAAATGTCCTAGGAACCCATCAACATCATACATTTTATCCAAAAACAATTATAACATAACATACTAAACACTTTATCATATAAAAAAATCACGACATTAACATTCAAATAAATTTATAATCTTTCTTGTCATTCTTATATAAACAATCACATTACACTATTTTTTTTTTTCATCCCATTTGAAAAATTTGAATTCAGATTTCCAAGTAATGTACTCTTTACTTATGTCATACTCTTGTCAAAGAGGATTTAAACTAACTTTTAGGATCGAATGATGATATTAATCTTTGAGAACGGAAGAAAATATGCAGCATTCCCTTGTCAAAGATAAATATTATATTTTAGCATTAACTTATAGTTTAATCTTGTACATTATACTCCTCTATCTCGAACAATAATTTTGTGTTATTCATCTTTCTAATAATGCAAAACAGACAATCATATATCATCAACAATACAACATTTAAATTATCAACTTACAATATTCAAATCATCAATGTACAAAATTCATAATTTTAACATACAATATTCATACAAGAAAAATATATATTAATCATGTGTCACTTTATCCAAACACTTCAATTATGAGGGGAAAAAAAATAATCTTACTCAACAAATAGTTATAAAATTCTTGTACAAAATCACTACATATGCATAAGTTTATTTAAATTTCAAACTAAACCCTAAACATATTTATTCATGAATTCTATAAACATTTTCAATAAACTTTAAAGTCAATTAGAAGAAAGAAAAAATGTATAGTTGCGAGGTTTGATTAGATCTTATGCATAAGCCTTTTCCTTCCTCTCTATGCTATTTTATATATTTTAGGTTAAAATAATAATTTATCATCAATGTACAAAGTAATTAGCTATCTCTTCCACTTATTTTTATTGAACTTCTCATATTCTAAAAGTTTTATCTTTAGACCTAATTTTCTTATATTTTAATATTATTTTATCTTTATACATGATTTATCTCTTAGTCTAATATATTCTTATTTATGTTTGTTAGTAATATAAATATTTATAATATTTATTACTAATTTATTTAGTTGAATGTCACATTCTTTCTTCTTAATTAAATTTTAAAAATTTAGAAAATTATGTGAATGCATGACAAATATACAGTAAAAAAGTGTCGAATTCTATATTTTAAAATATTTTCACAAAGCTCATCTCATAGACTTAAATAAAAGAAGTCTAAGCTAATTAAATGTATTTTTTTTAAGATGTGTTTGAAACTTATTAGACGTAAACACACTATCTAAAATGTGCAAAACTCTCTTTAAATTAATTGTAAAATAATACCATGTAATAAGAAATATAAGAGATTAGAGGAAATTATGTAAGTTATTTTCATATTAGTTTGTGTGACAAACTCAGACTACGTCTATTTCTTGACCAATATGATCAAGATGATAGGAGATTTGTAATGACTCATTCTTGTTGTAAGAGATTAGCATAGGAAGACATAAAATAAAAGATGGAAAACACAGAGAAAAGAAGACTAAGGCACATATCCAATTGAGACTACATGACTTTCACCTCTATTTATTCTTTGTCTTTTAGATTCCATGTTATTCAACTCCATGAATAATTAAATCCACTTTTGTTAGGATTAGATATAATCACCAAAATCTCTTATATATTTTTTATTAAATTTATATACAGTGTTATATTACTCTTCTCCATTGATATTTAATCTTTTTACTTATTGTTTATTGTGGCTTGATCAACCATAAATTAATAAAAGGTGAGAGATTGAAAAATCTTTGAGTTGTTAACCTAAGACAATCAATAAATTAATAAATCAATAAATCGTTTTTATTTAGAGGTTTAGGATTCAGAGTTTAAAGTTTTGTAGTAAAATTATCATCTTTATATTTGTAGCAAAAATTTTAGAAAATAAAAATATCATTTCTTTTATGGTATAATTAATTTTTATTGAAGATAATAACTTAAAACCAACATTTTAAATGATAAGAAATAATTTTTTTCATTCTCTAACAACCCCTAGAGAAGAAGGAAATAAATCGATGAATAGAAATAATAAGAAATTGAAGTAAAAATATAAATATATTAGTTAATAATAGAGAAGATATGAGATGCCACACATTCTATATTAATTATATTTTAACTCATCCTGTAAACTAAGCCTACCCTTCATCACACGTAACATTTTAGATGCTCTTGTCAACCACGATTCTTCTTCCTCTGCATTCGCTTTGTCAGTGTTCTTTTCTTCCCATTTCATCGTTTCCTGCTTTCTGCCTTATAAGGTATTGGTGGCTTTGACGTTGTTGTTTTTGTTGCTTCCTTCTCCACTCCAACTCTCATCGAAAGTCAACATTGTCTACAACAACATGGATGCGCATTAGAGGTGGGAAAACCAAGTTAGTCACAGATGTATCATTAAAAGAGAAAAAGTGAATAAACATGTTAGGAATAGTGGAGATCTATCTATTGCAACAGTATTCCAACCACAATGCTCCACATATAATGTAATCTTCGCTAATACTATGTACTGATCCAGCTATTAGGTTATAATCTTCCTTCCAGCTTTGGCGGTTTTATACGCATCAACCAATACCAGCAAGCCAATATATTTGGTTACTTTTACGATGTTACAGATGGAAAACACTTAAGAGTTTGAAAGTAGTAAAAACATGATTGCTCTATATTTCACAAATCTTGTCAAGAATTTGAATTATTGCCTAGACCTCAAATAAGTTTTGCTATAATTTGAATTGTTTTACAGCCACTCCCAAAACTTTCACAAATGGACCTTTAGGTATTCTACAATCCTTCATATGGGTTTTAGCAAAGATGCAAAAAGATGAAATACACACACAACTTCTATAAAAAAGAAGAAATTAGCAATTCAACTAAGTTCATTTCAGTCGATAATTAACTAGAGAATAAGAGAATAAAATTGAATTGATTTAGTTATTGAGCTTTGATTGAAATCGTGGGATTAAAGTATTTAATATTTAAATTATTTTATAAATTGGAGTATTTGATTAATATAATTTTGTAGAGTAGTTATGTAGAATATTTATATAATATACAACTAAATAAGTTTTGAATCACTAATAACTTACATATTTTTAATTAAACTTTTATTGAAAAAAGTTATTTTATTAAGTTTACTTTTTTTTATTTTTGTTTAAAATATGGTATTTTTTTTTATCTCACGTGATTATTACTTTAACATAATCATCATTTTTGTCTGTATTTTTTTAGTATTTAATTTTAAAAAAGAAATGATGTTATTTTTGTTTTCATTGTTATTGTCAATTTGTGTAAAAGGTCAGAAAGTCTTGATTGGTAGAGCAAGAACACTAGAGTCGTGCTTATTGACAATGATCCTACACAACAAAATTTTACTTGACGATTAATGCTTTTTATTCCGGTATCTCACCTCATCTTCGTAACTTGGAATAAGTCAATCAATCCACCTCCACCTTCGTAATTATTAGGGTTTAAGAATAAAACTCAATGACAATAAAAAAATATTAACTAATTCAAAATCAAATACCACTCCCAAGCATTTTAAAAGATTCATAGATGAACCTTATGACTAATGCAATTTTTCTTATTATAACAGAAAATTGTAACTATGGATCAATATTGAAGTGTGCGAGATACGAGGAAATAGGTGTTTGTAAATGGAAAAGAAGAGACTGAGAATACACTTTACAGACTTGAAGCTTAACTTCAAGGACTATGGCTCCACAAACTCCATTTCCATCTACGTCTCCATCACCATTTACGATTTTACATAAACCACACTTTTAGAACCTTCACATAAAAATTTCAATATAAATATTACCAAAAACTACATCATGTCCGTTATTTTAAATTAAATACTAAAAATATCTAATCACACACCACAATGATTATACATACAAATTGTGGTCACGTCATCTTATTAACAGAAGATTTTTGGACAAAGATAAAACTTATTTAAGCATGTAATACTTTACATTCCTATCACTGAGAAAAGTGTACATTTTAACTATTTGTTTGAGATTTTGCTAATGTTATAAGTCTTATAAAATTTATTTTGTCTTCTGTCCTTTTCTTTTTGAGAAGGGTTCTTAGTGAGTGTTAGTGTACATTGTGAAGTTTTATTATTATTTCATTAACAAAATATTTTATTTGTTACTCTTCTGTCCTTTACGCTATTTAGAAACCCACTAGATTATTTAAAAATTATAGTTAAAACACCATGATGGTTTATCTGAACATGATGATATATATGTTTTATTTTCAATGTCAACCACCATTTTTTTGGGTGTGATACACAGTTCCCACTAATTAAAGTTATTACTAAACATCATAATGGAGATTGTAACACACCCGTTCATAGGATATTGAATTTTTTACATTACTTTCTGTATTTGAGTTCAACTATAGACATACTTTTGTTGAGTGTTAGTTTTGTTGTCCCAAGGAAGATATTTTCGCCTTTATTATTTGTCATCTATTCTCTCTTTTGCACTTTTTTTCCCAACAAAGAATTACTCTTTTCTGAAGGAAGATATTTTCTACACACACAAAAACGGGGCTAGTGCCATCTCTTTTATATTATTTCCAAAAGTGCTAATCAATGCCTATAATATTCGTCAAAAACACACAGATTTCTTGTTAAGTTATTTTAAGAAATTTCTTTTTATTTTACTGGTTTTAATTGTGTCCCATTAGTTTTAATTTAGTTATTATTAGAGTTTTAATTTTGTATATTTTATTTTTATTTCAGAATGTAAATCTCATAATTTAAGAATACTATTTTATTAGAATTATGGAGAATAGGATTTCAAGATTATCTTACTATTTATATATATATATATATATATATATATATATATATATTTAATGTATGTAATGAGAAATAATAAGATAATAAGTGAGAAATATTTTTTTTGTTTTTCTTTCATTTAGAGATGACATCAAAGTTCATAAGATGAAAGTATAAATGGCTATGAAAGGAAAGACAAAGAGATAGAAATTTTTGAAGAAGACTAGTGAGCAATTGATGTGTGCTTAAATTGTTTGTGCATGTATTTATTTAAATATGTAATTGGTTTATTTTCTTTATTTTTGTCATTAATTGTCTTTGTTTTATATTACACTAAAAATATGAATGACAAACATTAAAGTTGGAATCAAATGGAATGAGAAGAAACTAAGTCAGAAGAAGCTAATTGTGGATAGTCTCCAGTGAAAACATTTTAGAAGGAAAAATTATAGAAGGAAAATTTAATGTGCGAAGAAATCACAAGCATGAAAAGATTTATTTTTTTGGGATTTTATCTTTTATGTTATAGATTGTTAAATATTTTCTAGTTAGAAGATTGATATAATATTTTGAATGTTTTTTTTATGTTAAATTATTCCAATTATACTTGTTTTATCTTTGTTACACTTGTCAATTTAACTATGAATAATTTTGCACTTGGAAAATTAGAAACTATTTACCATTAGCGATAAAACAAATTAAGTTTTGTCATAATTGAAAAATTAGACACATTTAATTAGCTTTTATTTGAAATAATCACTACAAAAAAAAATAAAAATTATTGACAAAACAAATTCATCAAAAACATTCAAAATCTATCGATAAATTAATTGTATATAAATTTATTGACGAATTTCTGAGTCAGTCGGTAATTATTGACGGATTTCTGAGTCCGTCGATAGTTTGTTGATAATTATTGACGAATTCAGGATAAATTCGTCGATAAATTTAACAACGGATGATATCGATCAATAAAATCGTTGATAATGATATTTTACTGACGAATAAAATTTTGTGGATAAAATTTTGTCGGTAATTTAATTTCTTCTATAATGAATTATTACTTTAAACAACTTTATTAAATTTCTGAAATTATGGATTTAAGTTCAATGATCAATCTATTCTTTAAAGAATTAAGAGTAACCAACGTTTAATTAATTAAAGAATCCATACTTTTATCAACTCAAAATGATAAGAACATATAAAAAAGATATAAAATATTTTTTTAAAATATTTTATAGTAATTGGATTTTTTATTTATAATTATAGTTATTTTTTATTTTTTTAATTTTATAATTAATCATTGTTATTATGATTTTTTTTAATATATCAAACTTAATATTTATCAGTAAATTAATATTTAACAATTTCAATTCCTCTAAACAGTATTTTAATTACTATAAATAACAATTGGTATATTTGTATTATGTAAATAGGATACCAGATAAAACATGAAGCAGCAAGGAAAAAAATTATCGACAATGACACCACCTTATTCATTGCATGAGAAAGAAAGCATTTACAACAGCTAAGTACAGTTAAGATACTACAATAGAAACTACTGTGTAGTGCTTTATATATACAGCAACCTTATCCATACATTCAATTATTGGTATTCTTGGTTACCCTAAACTTAATGACGCAAATAGAATTATGAAAATCACTATTTCAAAAGGTCTAGTAGGAATGATGACAAAAACGGAACACTTATTATTTCCTACTAGTATAAAAGGATTCAAGCCATGCCTCACCTGAGAACATGATCTCTAACATTCCAAGACATGTCACCCATAAACTACAACTACTTGACACATCAGTGTTCCTCAATTTCACTCTAAGCTTTCTGCTTCCTCCATTTTCATCAAAGTACGCCCCTACAGTCCAAATATTTCTTATATATCTCTGCAACAATATTTCCTATAGTTTTTTTATGAATTTTTTGCCTTTATTCATATCTCGGTATCTTTCATTCAAAGATATTTCATGTCTCAAAACTGTTTACAAATTAGCCATGTTATTATACACTTTCTTTTATTATATATACAATAACATACTAACATACAATACTTTCTTGTATTGTTTGCAGTAAAAATACAACATGAGCAAAGTTATGCTTCTTGTCCTTGTGGTCTTCTACAGTGGCTTTCCCTCAAAAGGAATCAGCTCTGTTTCTACAAGACCACGTGCTGTTAACATTGGCGCAATTTTATCTTTCAACTCCACAATTGGCAGAGTAGCTAAAGTTGCCATACAAGCTGCAGTGGATGATATCAATTCTAATGCAACGATTCTCAACGGAACTAAGCTTAAGATTTCAATGTTGGACACCAAATTATCCGCTGGATTCCTAGGAATCATTGATTGTACGTCCTTGTCAGACACATCCCAGTTTTCCATTTTTTGCACCTTTGCTCCATATAGAAACATATTTCTTAGTCACTGCCTTGTTGATTTTTTCTTACAGCATTTCTATTGATGGAGAGAGAAACTGCTGCCATAATTGGTCCCCAGCACTCAGTAATGGCACATGTGATTTCACACATAGCAAATGAGATGCAAGTGCCTCTACTTTCATTTGCAGCAACAGACCCTACACTGACTTCACTGCAGTTCCCATATTTTGTCAGGACAACACAGAGTGATCTGTACCAGATGGCTGCTGTGGCAGAAATTGTTGATCACTTTCAATGGAGAGATGTCATTGTCATTTACGTTGATGATGATCATGGAAGAAATGGCATAGCAGCCTTAGGGGATAAGCTAGCAGAGAAACGTTGTAAAATATCATATAAAGTACCCTTTAAGCCGAATAATATAACCCGGGAAGAAATAAACAGTGCATTAGTTAAGGTAGCTTTAGTGGAGTCTAGGGTAATAGTCGTTCACATGTACACTTCTTCTGGTCTAGAAGTACTTCGTCAAGCGGCTCAGTCACTTGGCATGATGGCAAGTGGTTATGTGTGGATAGCCACAGATTGGCTTTCTACAGTACTGGATTCAGACCCATCCTTGTCAACATCTCCAGCCATGAATGACATCCAAGGTGTTATCACCTTGCGCATGCATACACCAGAATCAGACATCAAAAGAAAATTTGTTTCTAGGTGGGACAAACTGAGCCGAAAAGAAAATCCTAATCAGGAGCCTTTTGGATTAAATATCTTTGGTCTCTACGCCTATGACACGGTTTGGGTGCTTGCTTCTGCACTGGATTCATTCTTTAAAGATGGGGGAACTCTGTCATTTTCAAATGATTCAAGTCTAAACATGTTGAGAAGGGACAACCTTAATCTTGATACCGTAGAGGTCTTTGTTGATGGTGGCATGTTGCGTCAAAAAGTTTTGGAAGTGAACAGAACTGGTTTAGCTGGTGAAATGGTGTTTAATCCGGATGGAAACTTAGTGCATCCATCGTATCAAATCATTAATGTGATAGGCACTGGAATTAGGAGGATTGGTTATTGGTCTGAAGCCTCTGGCCTCCGTACTGGGGAAGATCCTAATCACTACAATTCTAGTGATGGACTGTATGGGGTCATTTGGCCAGGTCAAACAACCCAAACCCCACGTGGATGGGTGTTTTCCAGCAATGGAAGAAACTTGAGAATTGGGGTGCCACTAAGAATTAGTTACCGTGAGTTTGTGTCAAGAATTGAGGGAACTGAGATGTTTGGTGGTTATTGCATAGATGTGTTCACTGCTGCTCTCAACTTGTTGCCTTATCCGGTACCCTTCAAGTTCATTCCATTTGGTGATGGTAAAACCAACCCATTAAATTCAGATCTTCTTCACATGATAACAATCGGTGTGAGTGTCAAGTTTTTCATAACCTATTTTCACTTATGTATCTGATGCTTTGTTTATTCTAAATTCTTGCTTATTTTATGTGCAGGCCTTCGATGCTGTGGTGGGAGACATTACCATTACTACTAACCGAACTAAGATAGTGGACTTTACTCAGCCATATATTGAGTCTGGGCTAGTTGTTGTGGCACCTATCAAGAAGTTGAAATCCAGTGCTTGGGCTTTCCTATCACCTTTCAGTCCAATGATGTGGTTTGTGACAGCAATGTTTTTCTTGGTGGTGGGAGCTGTTGTGTGGATTTTAGAGCGTCGCATAAATGATGACTTTAGAGGCCCTGCTAGAAGACAATTTGTCACCATTATTTGGTAAGTAAGTGGAAGAAAATCTTAAAATATGATCTTCATTGGTACACATGATTACTAGCATACTTTATCAATCGCTGACATCTTGGTCATTTATTTCTACAGGTTTAGCTTCTCAACCCTATTTTTTGCACATAGTAAGTGATTGGAACCTTTTGTTATCTAGTTATCCTTTCTGATTATGTAGCTAACTAATCAACAGATATATATATCAAATATATGATCACATATTGATAGATGGTTTAGTACCATATCAATAAATAGCTAATCATCCTAAAGCTCAAAGCTGAAAAAGGGTTGTGTGGATTTAAGTCTTACATTCAGAAAAAACAACAAAACTACTACTATGCAGGAGAAAAAACTGTGAGCACCCTTGGTCGCTTAGTGCTGATCATATGGCTGTTTGTGGTTTTGATACTGAACTCAAGCTACATTGCAAGCCTCACCTCCATCCTAACTGTGGAACAACTCTCTTCACCGGTTAAAGGAATTGAAAGCTTAGTAATAAGCAACGATCGCATTGGCTTCCTGAGGGGTTCATTTGCTGAGAATTATCTGACCGAGGAGCTCAACATACACAGGTCCAGGCTTGTTCCTCTCAACTCCCCATCAGAATACGAAAAAGCCTTGAAGGATGGGCCAGCTAACGGTGGTGTTGCTGCAATAATAGATGAACGTGCATACATGGAACTCTTCCTAGCCACCAGATGTGAATTTGGTATCGTCGGTCAGGAGTTCACCAAGATGGGATGGGGTTTTGTGAGTATATATATCACTTATCTTCTGTGAAACTCAACATCACATATACCAAATTCATCATTCAAAGTACTATATGAATCCAAATAGTCTAATCCACCATGCAACACAGTCAAGACCAATCTCTATTTACGTACAGTAACAACATGGATTGAACATGTTTTGTATGTAACATGCAGGGCTTCCCAAGGGAATCTCCCCTATCAATTGATATGTCAACGGCCATCCTTAAACTGTCAGAAAATGGAGACCTCCAAAGAATTCATGACAAATGGCTAACGAGAAGTGCGTGCAGCTCAGAGGGTGCCAAACAAGGCATAGACCGTCTTGAGCTAAAAAGCTTTTGGGGTCTGTTCCTACTTAGTGGCATAGCATGCTTCATTGCTCTCCTTTGCTATGTTGCAAGGATGGCCTACAGATTTAGCAGACACTCCAATAGTAACCTAGACCGCTCATCTCACTCCTCTCGTCTTCGATCGTTCCTTTCCTTTGTCAATGAAAGAGAAGGGGAAGAGAAACACAGGCCAAAGAGAAGGCGAAAGGAGAAGTGCTCTTGTAGAAAGGTAGTGCACGAAGGTGAATCTTTGGATGATTCAACTGTTAGTATCCACATAGAAAATAATGCCACTGCACAAGATTAACTACCAAACTCTATTAGAGCCTTGCAATTTAAACCAAAAAACATGATACCAAATATATTCATAATGAGCAGAAAAGGTCTGTTTGACTCAAATTCTTGATCTTTAAGGATTTTTCCTACTGTTTTGTTAAATATGTGAAAAATATGTCTGATCAAAACACATTAAAGTTAAGTGAGATATATGTGTTCATACACCCAAGACATATATGTCTCTGTCGGATCACCAGATTAAGCATGACCTTAAGAGTGAAACCATGACAACAGCGTCATATTGTCATCAAAAGCTTCTAGGATCTCTAAAAGCTTTTGAAATGCAGGGCACGATCATAGGTCCTCTCTCTACACACAGTTCATCAACTAAACTGATATTAATTCAAAAATAGTAGATTTGCATAATTTAAACATAAAACAGAACATAACATAGTTGAATTGACTTAAAAACGAAAACATATTCAAAGAAAGTCAACCCAGTTGGATAAATAATATTGGGGAAGATTTATTTAGGTAATTTAAAAAATTAATCAGCAAAAAAATTCCAAAGAAAAACACTAAATCGAAAATAGAGAAAAAAATTAAAAATAAAGTGTAAAAATTGTTTAACAACCACTATGGTTTTTGGTTTTCTTTCTTTCCCACGTCATCTCTTTCCAAGCGATTTATTTTAAAATAATCACTTGGTATTTTTATTTTATAATAATAATAATTTTCAAAGCTGATTTTGGATTTTGCAATTTTAAAGTATTTCCATTTAAACAATATAAAATAAATAACTACCTAATCTATTATAATTATCAACTCTTCCATTTATAATATATTCTAAAATTACATAGTTTAAAAGAGAAATAAAATTTTTGATAATTTTACTGACTATCTTACAGTTATTTTTAAGATAATATAATCATAGTAAAAATAAATTTTTATATTTATAAAAAAAAATAATGATTATGATGTAAAAATTTGTTAGTTCTGATTAAATTTAAAAATATATTTTAAATTACACATTTTAAAAATTTATTTTAGATGGTATAATATAAACACCGAAGTTTGTCACATATGATTTCACACATAGCAAATAGAAGAACGCGCATACATGGAGCTCTTCCTAGAAACGAATTCAGTGTTGTTGGTCAAGAATGGATGGGGTTTTGGTATGTATAAATCCATTTTTCTTCTGTGAAACTCAACTTCACAACATATACAAAACTCGTCATTTTAAAGTCTTAAAACAGGTGGTTGTTTATAAACATATATGCATATATTCCTTTCTGTATACTTCGTATTTCAATTTCTCATAGCTCATTATTCTTCCCTCTCCCTCTCTTATGTCCTCAAAAGAAAGTTCAACATAGGCAAAAAAAAAAAAAAAAAAAGAATTCATTTTCACCCCTGGAAATATGGATTTTGCTACACAAGTGAATAAAATGATAAAACCTATCAAAAGGGCCTCCACCAAACCACTCTTGGAAGACTTTCACAATAAATCTTAATATAGATTCAATCATCTAATCCGGCATGCAACATTATCTAGTCCCTAGTGGAATCCGCAGGACCAGTGTGAATCCGACACTGTTTTGATTTAGTGACTATGTATCTCTATCCTCTTTAATACACCATGTCTATCTTAATCTTAGAAGTCCTAAATTCATACTGTTATATATGATCATTATATTGTACCCAGCAACTTGAACATGTTTTAAATGTTTGCATACTTCACAAGGGAATCTCCCCTAGCAGTTGACATGTCCACTGCCATCCTAAAACGATCAGAGACGATCGGAGAGTGGTGACCTTCAGAGAATTCGTGATAAATGGCTAACAAGAGGGGCTTGCAGCTCTCTGCTATTGTTATTGCTTCTTTTCCTGTTGATACCTCTCCACTTGATCTTTGAAAAATAATCGTAGAATGCTTTGTTGAGAATATTTATTATAAAAATAAAGAGATGAACAAAAATGAATAAGGGATAGGAGAATGAAAATAGTTTCTAACTTTTTCTTATTTTGATCAAAAGTAGAGATTTGAATATATATACATTGAGTATAGCTAAAATAAAGAAAACAAAATAAAATTATTACAACCTGATAATGTCATAAAACCAAATAAACATAATTAATGGTAATTTAATTTTGTCATAAAGACAAAATCATATAATTGATGTTAGTCCCTTTTAGAATCATTGTATGCATATTCTCTGAACCCGGCAAGCTAGGGAGCAAATATTAATGAGACCCAACTTGAAACAAATATTCTTAAAAGACTAAGGACTTAAGGCTTTGGTATAAATGTTTGCTAGTTGCTCTGTGGTGGAAATGAGAAGCAAATGGATGAGACCTTTTCTCAGTTTTTCTCTAACAATGTGACAATCTATTTCTATATGTTTTGTACGCTCGTGAAACACTGGGTTTGATGCAATGTATCTTACTGAGTCATTGTCACAACACAAAATAAATGGTTGCTCAAAAGAAACTCTGAAATCTTGAAGAAGATAGACTAGTCATTGAATTTCATATGTAACAGTGGCCATTGTCCTATATTCAGCTTCACAGGAACTCTTTGATATTGTTCCTTGCTTCTTTTAGATGGACAGAACTGTTGTAAGAGAAAAATAAGCCAAGACTTGGAGTTCCTTTAATATATCTGAGAATTCTAATTGTTGCATTATAGTGAGCAATTGTGAACTTATCAAGAAACTGAAAAAGTTGTTGAACTGAGAAGGTTATGTCAGGTTGGGTATTAGTGAGATACATAAGCCTTCCAATCATCCTTCTATATGCATGAACATCTGTGAAAGACATACTTCAAAAGTAGAAGACAATTTGACAAGATTATCCATATGAGTCTTTACAAATTTGCAGGCTAAAAGACCTGCATCTTTCAATAATTTCAGTGCATATTTCCTTTGATTGATCATTATCTCTTTTTTACTTCTTGCTACTTCAAAACCAAGAAAATATCTTAAATCTCCAAGATCCTTGATCTTGAATGTTTCATTTAAAGCTTGTTTAATTTGATCAATCTCTTCATTATCATTTTCTGCCAAGATTATATATCCACATACACCAATATTCAAGTAAAAGATCTTTCAGAAAAATTAATGAACAAGGAATGATCATTCATAGATTGAGTATATCCTGCAGAAATCAAAAAATTTGATAATTTAGCAAATTATTCCCTGCTAGCTTGCTTTAGGCCATATAAATCCTTTTTTAATTTACAAACTTGTCCTGATTGAATAGAAGTCACATAAGGAGGAACAACCATGTAAACATCTTCTTTCAACTCTCCATGAAAGAAGGCATTATTTATATCTAACTGTTTCAATTCCCAGTTATAAACAGAAGCTAGAGAAAGAAGCAACCTTACAATGATCATTTTTGCTACTAGAGAGAAATATTCAAGGTAGTCAATGCTCTCTGTTTGTGTGTATCCCTTTGTCACTAACCTTGCTTTATACCTTTCAATAGTTCCATCAGCGTTATACTTTATTTTGAATACCCATTTGCAACCTATGACAATTTTGTTGTTGTCTCAAATTGTGTTTGAACAAATCTGACAAAATTTTCCAAAATCTTGACAACTTTATATTTTTTTTAAAAGAAAAATTTATGTGTACCTCGAATAATCATCAACTATGGTCAAGAAATATTTATGACCATAAATTGATGGTGTTGAGTATGGACCCCATAGATCAACATGAATCAAATCAAAACAATTTTTAGATTTAGATGTACTAAGAGGAAAGGGAAGTCTTTTTTTCTTTGCAAGATGACAAAAATCACAAACAAAAGATTTGTTATATTTAATAAAAGGAAATTTACTTTTGATAACATCAATAAATTTGTTTGAAACATGCTCTAACCGAAAATGCCAAAGTTTTTGAGATCACTAGCAATAAAATTGACAATATGGTGATATGTGGAGATTTGACAGGTTTGATTTGAAGGTTTTGATAAGAATGGACCCTGAGTATATAAAGTCTATCTTGCATCTCAACTGAACCAATGATTTTCAAAGAGTTTTTATCTTGAATGTGACAACCACTAGAATCAAATGTAATTACACATGATAAATTATCAATCAATTTTGCTACTAAAAGAAGATTAAAAGTAAAATTAGGAATATACAAAATATTATCTATTTCATGATTTTTATTGAGAAAAACATTTCCAGAATAATTACCATTGACTTGATTACCATTTGGTAATTTGACACTGATAGGATTAATTTGGTGATATGAAGTGAAATGAGTCAAGGATGAACAAATGTGGTCAGTAGCACCACTATCAATAATCCAAGAACTAAAAAAAGAAAAAAAAATTGTTACCAATATGTGTTGTCATGTTGGAAGGAATAACAGAGATTTGATTAGAAACATTGTCGCTGGATTTAGATTGTTGTAGAAGGGCTAACAATATTTGATACTACTTAGTAGTAAAACTAATTTGCTGAGAATTAACTTCCGACCTTAAACCTTCATGATTCTGCTGGTTATTATTACACTCTGCTTCTTTTTTATTTTTAAACTTGAATTGAGGTGGAAAACCATGCGTTCTATAGCATGTGTCAATGTCCTGTCTTTCTATAGTGACTGTAGACTTTAGAAGCATATCATCAACTACTTTTTCTGCTGCTATTAACAATTATTCCATAGGACTGATCACCAAAAAGTTGTCTCTCTTGTTGTGTACCGAGAGAACAAATCATATTCAAGGATAACAAGGGATCTTATTAGATATCAACAATTTCAGCAATGAGTAAATGTAACAATTAGAGCTCTGAAATTGGAGCTCTGACACCATATCAAGAAGTAGACTTTAAGCCTAACTCAACCTTACAAAACTGGCTTGTAAGATGAGGTTTGCACACAAAAAAATGGCTTGTAAGATGAGGTTTGTACACAAAACTATTGAAAGGCCTCATCTCTAGTCGATGTGAGATCTCCAACACACCCTCTCACACCGAAACTCCTTAACTCGAGCGTGAAACTAATATGTAAAGGTGGTTTGATAGCGGCTCGATAGCAGGTGACCCGATAGGCCCAACAACTGCGTTAGAATAGACTCTGATATCATAATTATGAAAATAAAGAGATAAACAAAAATGAACAAGGGATATGAGAATGAAAATATTCTCTATTCTTTCTTATGTTGATCAAAAGTAGAAAACTAAATATGTACAAATAATGTACCCATTCTGAATATAGCTAAATAAAGAAAATAAAATAAAATTATTAGAACCTGATAATGTCATAAAACCAACTAAACAGAATAGATGATAATTTGATTATGTCATATAAAGACAAAATCATATAATTGATATTAGTTCCCTTCTAAAATCCTTATATCCATATTCTTTGAAAATATCCTTATTAAAAAAATAGAATGAAATGTGAAAGAGGTACATGAGTGGACCAAAACTAATATCTTAATGTTATAATTTTGCATTTTAAAATTTTACGGCAAGAATGTAAGTAGAAAAACTATAAAAATCCTAATTATACACAGGAAATAACGAATTTTGGTTTACAACTAGTTTTTTCTGAACAAAATAAAGTACGCCTAAAATAAAACATACTAGAAATCTAAATTGTGAACGCTTCATTTTTCTTCAATAATCCATGCTTGTACATTATTCTCACGTGCGGATTGCCTTCCAGTACATGAGCCTCTACATCATTCTGTTTAACAAAACTTGTATCACTTGGATAAAGTGTACTTGCAGTCATCTAAATCAATCCTTTTAAAGAACCTTAGCTTTTGGTATTAGAAGAGCCATGACAGTTAACAATACTATCAATATTGTATTCTATTGTGAAAATTTACTTGATAGGAAGTATACGATAATTGCAACCATTTTTTTTTTTTAATTTTCCTCTTGTATATATGCCAAAAAATGGTCATAATTGTTACATCTTCTATGACATGAAAAATATTCAAACACAAATCTCAAAAATTTCAAAGATTTGTTTTCTTTCTCTTCCTCAAGTTTTTTTTTTTTTTTCAGGCATTCCGAAATTCTCTCCAACAACTTTTGTTGGGTTCATTTGAATCAAACTTCAAAGTTTGAAATGTTTCCTCAAGTAATATGTTTCAAAAAAGTTGTACTTGACTCTTCTCTTACATTCAATTGAAAAAATTTTATATTTCATTTTAGTGGCATAAGCTCACAAATAAATAAAAAAAGTCATATGGTGTAAATCATTTTTCTTTTAAACACAAGAAATATATTCGTTTCTAGCATTTATCGCACACTGAAAAGAACTTTGACGTATAGGCACGTATATAAAACATATGAAATATATTTTGTATCTGTTAAGAGTTTTAATTGCAACAGTCATTTTGCTTTTGACATTACCACTTTCTCCACCAACCTTGTCCGGCTTTGGTGAACCTAATTTTATTAGGATGTTTGTCTTTTTCTCTATATTTATCTGTGTAAAACGGGTTGAAATACCTAAATGTCTTCATTTATAATATTATTTTTAAGTGATTAAAAAAAATATTTTCTCTAGTACATAGTGATAGTAGAAAAGTAGGACAGATTGACTTCTTTAAAAATACCAGCATTTTGAATTATATGATTTGTGTAACCATTGTTTATTAGTCACACCTATTTGTTATTACTTCTGAACAACAAGTTGTACCGAATAAAAGCTTCTCAAATTGTTCCTCCTCCTCAACCACTTGGACTTATTGTACCCGTTAGCTATTTCTTTTTTACAAACATTCTCCACGTGACCAAATTGATTATAGGCCTAAAGTTTTTAGTATGATATTTCTTTACAACCATATGATGGAAACTTTTTTCTTTTTTTTTTTTATCTTCCTCCTCCTTTCCCTTTTTTCAATTCCTCGCTAAATGGATTCTCTCCACCGACTTTGAACTTTTCCTTTATTTTGTGCCACATGAGAGCAAATTCAATATTTTCTTTCATTCTTCTAGACATTATTTGTCCAATAGCATGTAAGATGTTATTTTTTAATTAAAAATTCAGGGTTATCTGACAGCTTGTAAGGCATTAACATGCTCAATAATAGATATTTTAGAAAAATTCTTATTTTCTTCTAAAGAGAATAATACTTTTTACTCAAACTTTTCTCTAAGGATTTTCCAAAATTTTTCCACACCCCGTTTGTCAGAGAGTTGTTCACCAAACAATTTGATCTGTGTAACTACTTTAAAAAAAGTTTGTCTAAAAAGTTTTGATAGATTTACCTTCCTTCATTTTTATAGTTTCAAACTCTCTTTTTAAGTTCAAGATCTACAATTTTTCTTTCCTTTCACTTTCTTAGATCTGGCAAAAGTAATAAACACGTGCAATTTTTTTTACTTTTTATCAAATAAGTGTAATTTTTTTTTTACAAAAATAGATAAGTCATGTAAACACGACTTCTTCAATTAAATTGTGTCACATTGGTACGACTTTAATGTAAAAAAATAAATTGAAGTCGTATCACGTTAGCATGATTTTAATATAAAAAAATAAATTAAAATCGTATCAACATGGCACGATTTTTCAGTGTAAATCTTTTTTATCACTGAAATCGTATTAACGTAATACAACCTCAATTCATTTTTTTACAATCTTGCATTTGCTTAAACTTGTGTCACGGTGACACAACTTCTTCATTTGAAGTCGTACCTATATGACACGACTTACTTATTTTCGTAAAAAAAAAAAAATTACAACTATTTAATAAAAAATTAAAAAAATTGTACCTGTATGATATTTTTGCCATTAGATCTCCTCCATGAATTCATCACATGTATCTTTATACATCATCATGTAACATTGCGTGTATAAAGAAAAGTATTTTGCCATCCTTTACCAATTCATCATTATATATGTGCTAGTTTGACCAGAAGTTGAGTTTTGTGCTAGTTTGAACACCTAACTAGATCCTCATTTTCTCATTTAGCAAATGGTAGTTTTCACTTGCAACTATAAAAGATTGAGAGAAGGAACTACTGTTGAATCCATTTTTCTGTTTGAAGGATTTTTTTTTCTTGATGGTTTTTTTTTCTTGAAATTTGTGACCTTTTTCTCTCCCCAGACCCTTTAGGATTAATGAAACTCTTTATATCATGTTAATAACACATAACAAAGCATGAAAAGAGGAGCAAGTTTTTTCTATTATAAATTTTCGCTCAGATTATTAACGGTTTCTAATTTTACAGGGAGAACTTGTATGGAAAAACTATGATATTCCTAATTGGCACGACAAGCAATAAATTATGGCTAAATTAAAAGAAGACATCAACCTTACACCTACGACTAGCTTTTTCAGAAAACTAACAAATTTTAACCAAACTTCAGGTAAAATAAAATACTACAAAAACTGTAAATTGTAACCGAAAAATCTCAATTAGCAAAATTTCCCTAACTACATTTGAATTGATAGAAGAGAGGATAAAAGGGAAGCAAATGGAATAATGGCTTCATTGTTTGGACTGATAAAATAAAATAAGGATGACATGTAATGGAAACTAGTAGAACCTTCATCTCAATCCATTGTTTATTATTTTTCTTTCCCTCCACTCTCGAAGAATGGAGATAGAACGGAAACTTAGTTCTATCCCATCTTAATATATCCGAACAAAAATTGTTTTTTTCCTTTTATATTTCATTCCAGCCCATCACGTCTCAATTACATCTCTTTCCACCAATCTAAGGAAACACTATCCTAAATATGATCATTGTCACCTTTAAACAACCAACCTCCTTGACCTACTAATGTTGCCCAAATTGTTGTGAAGATTGTTCCTGAAGTCCTCGGATAGTGTAGTAACTCTGGTAGTAGCAACCTTTATTTTCAAGTGGTTTCAAAAACTTCAATCATCTAGCTCCATTCCTCTATCATGGCCACATGTTATGTTTCTATCTTTTAGATGACCATACACAAAGTCCAAAATGGGATATATTGAGTAATCTTATGTTTCTGTTCTATAATTCATTTTGTTTTCAGTTTCTGTTTTCCGTTCTTTTGTAATGCCTATTTAATAGGCACCTTTTCTTTCTTCAATATTAGAAATAATACATTTTTTTTCCAATGCATGTATCACGACATGTCTAGTTGCTATTTGTATTTTTTGCTCTCTCTCTCTTCTTACACTTTCAATTCTTACGCACAATGCATCATATAAAATAACTTTTGCTATCAATAATAAAAAATAAATTAATAAAGGAATATTTAGGATATTTGTTAAAGCAAACATATACTTTCATATCCTCTTTTATAATTTTATAACTAGACAATAAGGTATTACATCATCCTTTACAAATAGAGTCAAAATCAAACCATACATGTGTTAATAACATTGGTATCAAAAAGTGAACTTTAAACCTAATTCAATCTTATAAAACCGGTTTGTAAGATGAGGTTTGCACCCACTTATAAAGTATTGAAAGACTTTATCTCTAATTGATGTGGGATCTCCAAAACATCCCCTCATCGAGACTCCTCAACTCGAGCGTGAAACTTATATGTAATGGTGGTCCGATAACGGCCCGATAGCGGTTGGCCCGATAGGTCCAATAACCTTGCTAGGATAGACTCTGATATCATATCAAGAAGTGGACTTTAAGCCTAACTCAATCTTACAAAAGCGGCTTGTAAGGTGAGGTTTGCACCCACTTATAAAGTATTGAAAGATTTTATCTCTAGTCGATGTGAGATTTCCAACAATTGGTTTTGTTCACTCCAGTGTTTATCATTCGTTGTTTATCAAAGGTAATTCTTCCACATTTGTTGCATTACTTGTTTACGTTGACGATATAATTCTTGTATGTAATTCCTCATACAATATTTAAAAAATATCTTGATTAGACTTTTAAAGTTAAAGACCCTGGGAGATTTGAAGTACTTTCTAGGCCTTGAAGTTGATAGGACTCACAAAGGAAACCATGTTTGTTGGAGAAAGTACGTTGTCGACATCCTTGCTGAAACAGGTTTATTGGCTACAAAACATATTGTCACTTCGATGACAAAAATACAACATTTTTCTTTGATAATGAAGTTGAAACTTATGATGTTATCTCATATCAAAAAATTATTGGAAAGCTCTTATACTTGATAAATACTAGACCCAATATCAGCTACACTGTATAATTTCTCAGTCAATTCTCAAAGGCTCCTACCATTTATCATTATAAAGCTACTCAAAGGATCATTTAGATACATAAAAAATGCTCCAGCGCAGGGTTTGTTCTTCTCTAAGGATGTTGGATGTTGTCTCACAACTTAAAGGATTTGTGGACTCTGATTGGGCTGCATGTCAGAACACACGAAGGTCTACTACTGGCTACTGCACATTCATTGGCTCATCTCTTATCAACTAGAAATCAAAGAAACAAACCACCGTTTCTAGATCATCTTCTGAGGCCAAGTATCGTGCATTAGCTATAACGACATGTAAAATACAACGACTTACATACTTTTAAGTGATCTCAAGGTGCACAACATGATCTTTGTTGTTCTCTATTGGGATAATTAATAATATACTTGAAAGGCATATCGCCTCCAATCTCACTTTTCACGAACAAACCAAACACATAGAGACAAATTGTCATGTTGTCCGTGAAAAGCTCCAAGCTGATCTATTTCATCTTCTCCCTATTTCTTCTCATCAACAACTTGTAGACCTATTCACAAAGAACCTTGAACCAAAGTTCTTCACAAATATAGTTAATGAGTTTGGTATCATGAATCTTCATGATCTAGCTTAAGAGAGGCCATTGTAGTTCTTAGTTTTTCTATTTATAAGTTGGTTAACAACTTTTGTTTGTTTTTTAGTTTTTCTAGGAACTCTATTTATATAAGAGTTTTGTGACTTTTTCATTTTTGGTACTTTATGCTAAGAAAATGAGATTTTACATAATTTTTTATAGATATCATAATTCATTTTTCTTTCTTACACGAAAGGGGCCCACTATCTTTATGATACATGCATTTTTACATTGTGTTATGCATAATATGTATTACCTTAATATTCTCAACTTTTGCCTCATATAAAAATAATGTATCATCTGCAAATTAGAGTAAGTTTACTGCTACCCCTTTTGTCCCAATCTTTTACACCTTGGTATAGTTGTTTCTTTGTTACCTGTCTAACCAACCTTACTAGCCCTGCTGCCACAATTAAGAATAAAAATGAAGTCATTGGGTTGCCTTGTGTCAACCCTCTAGATGATTTTATTTCTTGGGTTGAGTTACCATTTACCAATACCGCAACTGTAGATGACTCAATACATATCTTTATCCATCCTATTACTACAAGAAAACAGCAAAATAGCGTAGGCCAAAAGCCCACGCAAAGTACTTGAAACCCAGGCATATGCATGGGCAAGGGGACCACACTAGAATCCTCAAAGAAAAACTATCTTGCATGGGTTATACCCACACAACTGAATGCAGAATTAAATATAATAAATGGTAGAAGCTTGCGGGGGCTAAGCCCACGCTTATAATAAAAAAACATTTTTAAAAAAATTATAAAAAAATCTTATTATTATTATTATTATTATCACATTTATACTATTTTTATTTATAATTTTATTACCCACCATTAACCTTTTATTCAAGTTTTGGACAAAGTGCAACAAGAGAGGCTCGAACCTAGAACCTAGAATGAACCCTTAACCATCAGACCAAAAGAGTTTTTCTGTTATGTTACGATTATTATTATACTTATTAATTCAATGTACTTAACCATCGTACCACGCTGCTTGCAATTAATTAATTACAAATAATATTTTGGTGTGTGGGTCTAGCCTCTGCTTGGTTTTATTTTTCTTTTTTTTTTAATTTTCTTTTATGTTTTTGCGTGGGCTAGCAATTAATTAATTACAAATAATATTTTAGAGTGTGGGTTTGGCCCTTGCTTTGTTTAATTTTTTTTTCTTTTTTTTTTCCATTTTGCGTGGGTCTAGCCCACGCTGTTTGTAATTAATTAATCGTAAATAATATTTTGGTGTGTGGGTCTGACCCCCACTTGGTTTTATTTTATTTTTTTAATTTTATTTTGCGTTTTGCGTGGGTCTAGCCCATGCTGCTTGTAAGCAAATAATATTTTTGGTGCATGGGTCTGACCCTTGCTTGGTTTTATTGTTTTATTTTTTGAATTTTCTTTTGTGTTTTGTGTGGGTCTAGACCATGCTTCTTGCAAAATAATATTTTGTTGCGTGGGTCTGGCCCCCAATTGGTTTTATTTTTTTATTTTTTGAATTTTGTGTTGGTCTAACTCACGTTGCTTGCAATTAATTAATTGCACATAATATTTTGGTGCGTGGCTTACACCCTCGCTTTATTTTATTTTTTATTTTTTAATTTATTATCCACATTGTGTGGGTTGTGACATTTTAGAGTGGGTTTGGCCCATGCTTCTGGCGTGAGCCCATTAATCCACGCATCTTTTTGGCAGTCATTTTGATGTTTTCTTGTAGTGTATTCATCTAGTATAGAATTCTAATCTCCCCATCATATAATATAAGAATTTCTAATTCATTGAATCATAGGCTTTCTGATAATCCACTTTCATAACCACAATTCTTTTTCTCCTTCTACCATTTATAACTTCATTTGCTACTAGAATATCTCTCTCTTTGAGAAAATTTGATTGTGAACTATTAATAACTTGTGACAACACTATTTTAAGCCTATTTGTCAAACCCTTAGAGATTATCTTGTACACACATCCAACCAGGGAAATCGGCTTAAAGTTATTCAAACTTATTAGGTTACCGTTTTTAGGTACTAAACTTATAAATGAAGCATTACAACCTTTAGAAAATTTCTTTGTTTCTTGAAAATAATTCAAAACCTAAACTATGTCCTTCTTAAATGTATCTCAGTCATTTTTTATAAAGTGGAAGTTAAAGTCATTAAGCCTGGGACTCTTAGAACTCCCATACTGAAAAATTGCTTCCTTTATTTATATCTCATCTATATGGCGTACTAGTAGCCTATTATCCTGGTTAGACAAAGTGGGAAACTCCACATTATATAGCCTAATAATGTCAGTACCAATAGCTCAAAACATCTTACTAAAGAACACTTTTACAAATTGTTTGACCTCATTTGGGTCTTCACACCTGCTATCTTGGCTAACTACACCTTTTAATTCACTCTTCATCCTTCTTCATCTAATCCCAACATGAAAGTATTTAGAGTTAACGTCTTCCTATTCTAATCACCTATAATTGGCCTTCTTTTTAAGGACTAAGATCTCTTTATTTGTCAAAATTTTAAGTTCACTAAGCAACTTCAAACGATTCAACCTATTCCCCTTAGTCAAATTGCTCCCATAGTCCATTTGATATATCTCTTCAATCCTATTAATAAGGTGCCGCTTATTAGTCTTAAGTATCTTGAATAATTCCTATTTCACATCTTCAAATCACACTTTAATTTTTTCAATTTTTTCTTCAACACTAACATATTGTTCCCAATTTCATTATATAAATTCCACATGTATAAAACACGTGTTTATCTTTTAAGTATATCTTACAACTTCTTGCATGCTTTAGAGCTTTCTTTGCAGAAATAGTATTAACTATAGTACCATGATTGTTTTTCTCCAATGTGGCATGAGAGCAGGTTGAAATCTTGCTCTGTTTCTGCTGGTTTCTTTATTATCACTGTAAAAACATACGTTTTTTTATCTTCTTTGTTCTTGTTTGCATGGAAGCCATGATCAACACTGCATAACATGACATGAAAATTACTTAGAATCTTTGTAGCCCTTATTATCTTCATTCAAGAAAAAATCCTAGCATGGTGCTTGTTAATCCTCCTCCCAACGGTGCTAGCTACCATTCATTTAGAACACATTGTATTTTTTTTAAAAATGTCTCAATGACATGTATACTACTGTCAAAATGCAAATTTTACATATGGAACCATTGTCCAACAACAAGAGAGTTTTTTTCTCTTATTCTTCAATGAGAGAGATATGTAACTAGTAATAATCTAATTGACACCAAAGCTTTCTTCAATGTTAGAGATAGCCATGAAAATTTCAAGCAAGAAATGGGTGTAATGGTATCTCAACCTTCCATTTATAATTGGGTGCAATGGTATCTCAATCTAATTGAAAGGTCTATATAACACTATTATTCACATCAGAATTCATAATTTTGACATTAGACACTAAAAAATTATTATTACATTAGACACTAAAAAATTATTATTTAATTGGTGTTTTTGTTGAACAAAAACAAAATTGTTATGGAAGGAATGGGTTCTATCAAAAAGACATGATTTAAATCCTGAAGAAATTTAGATTTTAAATCTAACTCAACCTTACAAAATAAGGTGATGTTTACACTTATTTATAAACTATTAAAAAGATTTATTTCAAATTAATGTAGGATTTTTTTTTCAGTGTACTCTTACTTCGAGCTTCTCCAATCTCCTTTTCACTCTCATTTAATAATATAAATAGATATTTTATAATATTGTACTTCAATGCATGTTCATATTTAGATTAAGTATGTTTAATTATTTAATTAAGACTGATTATAATATATACAACGGATTGAATCCAATACTTGAATATATTAATCGATTGGTGGTTCTCTCATGAACCATGTTCTCCATATCGTGGAAAGTGCCTAATATGTGTCCATCTAACAAATAATTATTGCTAAAAGGAATAAAGTATTATAAAACTATTTTTTTATTTCATCGATTACACTAAAATATCCAATGATACTTCTTTGGCACATTTTTCAGCATACTTTTCAGCCACCCAAAATGGGCATTGTGGCCCAACATTTGTCTTCAAAGGGGTGAGTTTACAAACCTCAACAAAATAAAGTAGCAAATTTGTTTAAACATAAAGAAACAATTGCTTGGTATGGTAACTAGTTCGTTCAGACATGGAGAGTTGACTTAGGGATAGGCTTTTGTATTGAGTATCATAAAATTGTGTTAAAAATAATTTTTAATATTGGTAGTTTTCTTTGGTTTCATGATTTCGTAACATTTAAATAGATAAAGAATGTGAAGAAAAAAAATGAAAAGTTTAAAATCGTTTTAAAGTGAAGAAATATTCCAAGTTGAGACCATAGCTACTGTAATGTTTAGGATTGTGGCGCACTAGTATTTTAAAAATAATTTATTTATCACTTTTTCTGCAAGTTGGTATTAATATATTAGTCGTATAATGTTATCATTTCCCCTCACTTCCACGTTCAGACTTGAAGATAAGGCACTTACTAGTCAGTTTTATCCATTTCAATTCTTCTTCGTACATCATTTCACATCCTTATGTTATTAAATCTTAGCATAGTCTTCTTAAAACTTTTCCTCTTAAATCTACAAACAAAATGAGATATCTTTAACGCCTGTATGCCCAATATATAATAGTAACTAAAATCAACTTCATATTTTCCGTACATAGTTTTAACTTCTTTCTTTCCAATAAGATGCTTCGAATAATTATTGCATGCATTTTAAAAAAAGTTCAGCTGATGACAATAAATTTTATAAAAGAAAGTTAAGCATAAATGTTTATTCTTTTGAAAAATATTATATAATTTTGAGTGCACGCATTGCTTTACCACTTATTCTCGCCATACATAATCCAAATAAAAAATTGGAGATGTTTGGAAGTTCCATGTGGATATTAAAGGGAGAGTGAAAAAAGAAAAGAAAAAGAATGAGAATAAAAAATAGAATTGTTTAAATTAAAAAAAAAAAAGAGAGTAAAAACTTTTTGGTACATCACATATGATTGATGTAATGAAATAATTTTTCAATACGTATTTAAAAAATAATTTATAAATTAAATTTTTGAAATAATTTAATATACAAATAATTTTAAAATATAAATTAGAATTAAAATAAATTATAATAAATTATAATAAATTATATAAAAACACACATATATATATATATATATATATATATATATATATATATATATAAATATGTATAAGTATATCTTGAGAAAAACTATGATGTGACTTTTTCTTTAGTTTTGTATGTATATTCTATTTTGATTGAATGATGATATTTTGACATCACTATTCATCTTTAACATATTTAATATTAATATATATTATTATTTCATTTATATATAATATTTTATTAATATAATACAGTGTCAAATAGAAATATAATATTAACAGTTATGTCAAACTAGTATTTTCCATTTTGATTTTGGTGCATTCCCTTGGTTTTCCTCAAAACAGTATATCCATTTCAAATCCAAACAGGTTATTAAAAACTTATTAAATAAGGATTATTGCTACATGTATAAGGTATTGTTATTATTACTCTTTAAATTTTCAATTTTTTTTTCAATTTTCAAAAATTAAGTTTTATTCTCTCGTTTATACCATTTTTATTTTAGAACTAAATTGATGTATATTTTCTGGGTGAAAAAACTATGCATGGTCAATTTTTTAAATGAATTTTTGTTAAATTTTCGATGCGCTCAAAGTTATCCTGATTGATGTTATTGTTAACACGTCATCTATTGTTTTCACTTTGTTTGATCACGTTTCTAATTTTATAGGCAAATATGTAAAGAATTTGGTGACCTTAAATGCTTCTCCATGCAAAACAATATCATAAGATGTTATTACTTGAAAAGTATAATATTTAGTAGATATTTAGACACAAATTTAGTTATTAAATAAAATGATGGTTAATTATGATTAAAATAACCACTAAATTAGATTTTGATTGCTAAATAATTACAAAATAAAAATAATAATTGAATTTAATGATCAATTAAGTCAAGATAATTGATATATATCGTTAGCTCTCAAGATTTTAGCTACTTGTACTATTAAATTCTAAATTAGTCTCTAATTACATTAGTGACTAATTTTATCATTTTAGAAATTAATAAATTAGTTTTTAAAATTAATTTTTCTTGTAGTGTATTAATATATTTTTTACATTTAATTGAAGACTTGTAAAAGAAAATAAACTATTCCCTAGATACTCTTAACAATTTGAAAATCATTAGTATATATTTATTAAGATATTTACTTGAAGTGTATTTTTATTTTTAGTCCAATTTATATTAATGTGTATAAGCTACGTAGATATATATTGAAGATGTTGATTAAAAAAACACCAAATGTTAATTGTGATTATTCGATTAAATTGAATGTTTGGTTATTATTAATATTCTATATTTATAGGTGTCACATTGTCTTAATTTAAAAGAAAAAAAAGGTAATATGAAGATTAAACATAGTGAGATTAATTTATCATGAACAATTGCACCTAGGTTAGAGTACTTTCTAAGATTTTTTACCAAAAAAAAAAGGTGAATGATATTTTAGATTAAAGAATGTCATATTGTTCACAAGTGAAGTTTGTTAAATTATTAATTTGTAATTTTTTTTTTCTTAAATCAAATTAATAGTTAGAATCAATTAAAATGAATAAATAGTACAAGATTTTTATATATGTGTAAAGATTAACCATCTTAATATCCTTCACAAACTAATGACAAAATGTTGTGGTAAAAATAAATGAACATATGTCTTCATTTATATGTTTTATTTGATTTATATGAACTTCTTTAATATTATTAAATTATCATTATTTGCTAAAATCTCAAAGCTAAGATATTTGAAGGTTGATTATGGTTTTTATGTTGAGAAGTAGATACTTGTACATTTCATTTTCAAACCAACAAATATGCAATAGCATTTTAAGAGGTTGAACTTCAAATCAGATTCATAATGGATAGACCTCCATTAATTAGGCTAACATTATATGATGGAAGATATTTAAGTGTCCTTCCCAATAAAGGAGTGTCATTAATAGGATCTCCAGTCTAACTAAAATGAATAAGAGAAAACATATTGTCACTTCTTAAAAAATCAACCTATAACTTGAGACGCATTATAATGTATACATTTATGAGTTTCATTGGAGGTGTGTTGATTTTTGACAAATCACGTAACAAATTCATGAACCTTCCTTCGCTGATTGATCTTGGGTAAACATATGATACATTTAGGCTTCCACATGTTTAGCTATTTTGCAAAAAGAAATGTGCAATAATCTTAAATATAAAACTATGGGTGGTTGTAGCTTATTTGCAATAATAAGCATGATATCACATCCTTGCTCCTATTTCTACGTATCCATTAGTTTGTAAATGAATTGGAGACACAGTACTAAATTTTACGAATTTGCCTCATAACAATGTTATGGGGTATAAATAACTAATTGATCACACCAAACTTGATCAAGCTACAATCGTAATCGTAAACATACCTTACGTGAAATTGTTTTTAACATGTGTCATTGACATAAATTATACTAACAAAACAAATTTTATTGTAGTTTTGTAGGTTTCATATAAATTTTTGAAGAGTGCAATACCATAGTAAGCGTATAAAGATGCTTGAGTGTGGATGACATACACTTTTTTGTTTGTTTCACAATTTTTGAAAATGAATTGGACATGATCAAACTATAATTTTTTTTTTCTATTCAAATATGTATAGCTACAAAAGAAAACGAATAAGATTTACAAAATTAACATGTAACGACAAACTAATCACTCACAAAGTATGTCATATGGATTGATATATGTAAGAACAAACGTTACATGGACAAGCAATACAAGGATCATTGTTTCATACTCGTTAATACATGGAATGGTACACGATTAGTTCCATTTATTTTTATTTGTGCGACCCAAGGACTCAACCCGGATCTGAAGTCGATATCACATCAATTTCATCACATGAGGTTGATCAAAACATCAACAAAATATATCATGCATACACCTATTGTGGACTTTAACGATAAAGAATTGTAACCTATTCCGCGTTCAAAGTGATTTAATGTTAAATTTCTTCATAATAGATCTTGGAACAACCAAGGTTATCAGACTCAAGAGTTTGTATAGACTTGTGAGAGATATGTAAACTCGACTCGTAAACCCAACTTGTAAACTCATAAAAGTCTACTTCACAGAAAAATTTAACAAAAATGACAAACATTCATAATACCAATTCTACAATAATATTAAAATAAATAAGTTTATACATTGCATCAACAATTAAAAATAATTAATAAATAAAATAATACAAATGCTATCAAATTTATAAGTATGGTTCATGTAATCTTTTAAAGTAATCATCTCCACCATCTTATATCAAGACGGAGAGCTGTAATTACAATTTGTAAAAAAAAAAAAAAAAAAAAAATAAAATAAAATAAAAAAAAAAAAAAAAAAAAACACATTCACTTTAAATTAAAAAAAAAAAAAAACATTCCAGCTAGCCACACTCAAGTTAAAAAAAATGCAACCAGCTATACTCCAAATAAAACAAGACACACAATAAAAGGATAACCCGCGCATTGAGGAGAACATGCGGCGATGCACAACAAGATGGCAGCGACGAACAGACAATGGCAACAGCGACAAGCGACAACAAGAAGAATGAAGACGGTGAGGCACAAAGATGAAAAAGCGAGATGGCATGAAGATAGATTTAAGAAACGATGCAACGCGAACCGAAAGGTGACGAATCTCGACGGCAACGCACAGGAAGACGACGACAAACCCTAAATCGAATGGGACCTACGAAATCTAACTAAAACCAGTTATGAAATCCCTAGGTGAAATGACGACAATGTGCATCGGATTAGGACTTTCTTCTCAACTTATTCATTCGGTGGCAAACTCGCGAGTTTGATCGAGTCCAGCGAGTTTCCTTTCGAGTCTACCGAGTCTATTCCAAAAGCGAGTTTACTAGCAAGTCAACTCAGTGAAGGGAAGTGGAACCTAAACTCGAACGAGTTTACGAGTCAACTCGCGAATTTGATAACCTTGGGAACAACATTTCAACTTGTGCTTACATGGAAAGCCTTTCATTCTACACATTTTCAACACCAACCTAATAGTTCCTCTAGTACACATAGTGATAACCTCACTTACTACCAATAAATGTACCAATACATGCATGATACATCTGATATTAATGTTTAGAATAACCATCAAAACAAAATTGAAGGTATAATAAATGTTTTCCTTGTTGTGCAATTAGACACTATTATGCTAATTAACATTGACATCAAAACTATCTCAATTTCTATATTTTTTACATAACACAAATGTGTAAAAAAGAAAACATTTTTATTATTAATATGTTAATGTTATTACGAGTACATAAAAGTGAAGGAATCTAAAATACAACGAAGACATGTTTTTAATTTAGTTGGCCATAAAAAAAGTCTCAATGATCTTGTTTAAAGCTTCTTACAAGAGTTTCTAGAAAACTATAACACTTTATAAACATGTTCACAAAAAAAAAATCAATATTACATATAATTAAATTTGGAGTACTAATATTATTAATGAGAAATTATTAGAAACTGAAGTTATAACGAGTTAAATTGAAATAAAAACACACAAGTTATATTCATATCTTTATCATCTCACACATATCATATTATCAATCATTTAGACAATATGAAGTTATTGCAACACTTAAACCTAGCATCAAAGTACAAGACGAGTCCATATGGTGCAAAAGCTTTACATATGCATAATCATTGTGGATAACACAGGCATATTAACTAGTTTTGGAGGTTGATTCTAAAAAAAATTAGTCTTTGTATCGAAAAACACTTTCATAAAATCCATTAGATAAAAAGTGGATGATCTTGTGTCACAAGGGTGGAATGCTCTACCAAAAGAAAAAAAAATTACAGAAACATGAAATGTTTTGCCACACGCCTACCCAAATATACAAAGTTTTGAACCTCAAGAAAAAAACACATGCAAACTTCAATTGTCACCCATGAAAATCTGATAAAAAAAAGGTGCTCAATATCATGCAAAATACATCTTAATTGAATAATACACGCAAAAATATTTTTAAGAATCAAATAGTGAATAATGAATCTTCTAGATAATCTAATTATAGAGAAAACATTTATTTATAGCAATTTTGCATATTGAGGCTATTCTCTATTCATGAGTACTTATCTTTTTAAATAATCTCTTCTGAGAGTTTGTCTTGTATTCATTCAAACATTTTTATTTGTACTTATGAGTGAAATGTAATATAATATTTGTGCAAGCCAAAGTAACTTAGTGTGAAACAATACTTAGAATTTTAATTTCAAGTGAAGATTAAAAATGTTAGTCAAATGTGACTTAGTGTACTTGAGTAAGTCAAAAATGACTTAGCCTACTTAAGTAAGTCAAGTGTGACTTGATGTACTTGTGTAAGTTAAATGTTATAGTTAGAATTGTTGTAATTAATAGCTTATATTGAATCCTTGAGTTGTTTGAAAGAATCGAATGTAACTCAATTTGACTGAATGAGTGTAAACAAGTTCTCATTTGTTTCTCTATTATATGAGTATATAATTTTTTTCTAACATATCTATTTTTTGCAAAAAAAACTATTTTATAAAAAATGGTTTCAACAGCCAGATGATCTATCATCAAATAGTCCTTGTGTTTTCCAAAGCAACAATCCAGATTGTATTAATTAAATCAAAGGTCATAAATGCATTTATTTGTGGAGGGTTATCATTCACAAGTCACAAATCTAGTAGAGAGTCATCCTTTAATGATCCACATTACATATATCAAATTGAAGGTCATAACAATTTATAAGTCATGAATCTTGGAGGAAATAATCCTTGATCATAATGAAAAATGACAATCAACCTTATATTAATTAAGCAAAGGTGGTAAATGCATAGTTTCATGTCACATTACTAATTACAGGTCTCCAAACTTGTAGTTAATTATCCTATGTTACTGTAAAGAGCAACAATATATCTTGCATCAATTAAATTGAAGGTTATAAATGCACTTATGAGTAACAAATCTGGCTAAGCATCATCATTTGTTGCAACATAAAATATAGTCAAAGTTATATCATCAAATTGAAGTTCATAAATGCACTAATTCACACAATATTAATGTTCTTGAGTCATGAATCCTTAATTGTCCTTATCATAATGTAAAGCAAAAGTTAACTTTCTATAATATGCAATGGTTTACATAAAGTTACTATTTACAAGTTACAAATCTTTTCATGAATTCCTTCTATGTCACGATATTTTCTTGCATCCCTTCTACGTCACAATATTTTCTTGCATATATTTGTTCTCTATTAATATATCAAACAAACGATCATGATTTTATTGAAGATTTAACAATCCAAATCGATTAATTTTCTTATAAATAGATGATTAATACAACTTCTTACAAACACCAAACCATTTACATTAGGCAATTTCTTCCTGCAAGATACAAATTGCTTTCTACACTAAGTAAATGTGTAATATACTAAAAATGTTCTTTTTATTTTTATTTTAAAATTTAAATATTGAATAATTTTTCTTCTCTCTCGTACTACAATATAGATTTTTGTTTTTCTAATCAATTATATTATTTTATTTTTTATTAGTTTATTAAAATAAATATTTTACTATTATTATATTTACAATTTAAAATTAAATAATAATATAATTAATTTTAAAATTTCAATTGAAACATATTATTTTTAACTTAATAAAATATTATTTATCAAAAAAGTTTGTTAATAAAAGACTATTAACAGAAGATTATTTATAAAAAAGTTTGTTAACAAAAGATTTTTTATTATTTATTCACTATGTATGCGAGATATACGGGTGTGAAAAAGAGAACAAATTATTTAATAAGTAAATTTTAAAATAAAAATAATAAAAATATTATTGAAATATTATAAATTTATTTAATGCAGGAAGCAAACTATTTCGTACCTTTACAATATGCTACCTATATATAATCTTGTTTGCCAATGCTACCAATTATGATAATGCAATTAGTAAACTCATCTTGTAACCCATTAATCCGCACCAAAGGAATTCTTTACTTTAGTAGCTAAATCCAAAGAGGACCATCTTTGATAGTGTGGTTTTGATACCACTTTTAATGTTATTAGCCAAAAAAATAATTATCATTGAATACAATTCCACCTTTAGTCATCTCTGAAAATGATTGTATATATATGTTGAATTAGGAAGACTAGAAAGAAGTCACAAAACTAGAATAGTCTCCATAGAATTATTATTTTTCAAGTTTTCCCAAGACCTTGTTGAAATAAAAAAAATGATTTTGATATTGCCTAAATAATTCAATGTTAGACTAAAGATAAGAGATTTTACAATAATATTATTTTTGAAAAATTACGGGACAAAATTGAATTATTTGTATATCGAAAATATTTATGTGACTCTATTATCAACGAGTTTCTTCATGACTTAAAAACTATAGACACTGAGACGAAGAGAAAAAAAAAAAAAAATAAGAGTGACTATAAAAGTGGATGAAAACTACTAACTATATTTTGTGTGAAAGAGATTAACGTTATCACGTATAATACTAATAAAGGAGTATTATATTTCATTTCAATGATA